>JGI24159J19872_10004553_pt1 | contig 17688 bp, 13 predicted proteins | sample Ectturendosymbi4_FD_19872 | JGI IMG/M metagenome (IMG submission 19872) | reverse complement strand
AGCTAAACCGAATCCAGAATACCGAATCCTATTCTGGTTTTTCCCTGCAATGCATTGCACCTGAGAATTGCTAAAAAACGTCATTCACTCAGAAACCAAGGAGGCCCACACAGCGCACTTTCCTTAATCCGGCATTGGAAATCGACAAGTTATCATTTTATGACACAAACAATACATTTTTGCAACACTGAACAACAAATTTCTTAATTCTGATGCAGTGGTGCATTTTTGCCAGGTGACAGTGTTTGTGCCAAGAAAGGTCAGATTTTGACAATACTTTTTAGAATAAACTCATTTTTTTAGGCCATAGATGTCCTTAGACTCAATCAAACTTGGCTAGTGACCTAAGACAACTACAAACAACTTCGGCTAATTTCATACCAATTAAACACAAACTGCTTTATCGCATAGGATTCCAGAATAGCAAACCGAATCTGCAAATACAGTCTAAGAAAATACCACAAAAAAACCCGCACCCCCAAGCAAAAATTTTTTTTCGAGTGCAATCTACTAGGCTGGCCGATCCGTTTGAGCCGTTGAACAGCTCTCTAGCGCAATAGTCGGAGGAGCTACGGCGTTGGTAAGGCAACCGAAAATTGCTGTTTTTTAGGCCGAAATCGAAGTACGAATGTACCGTAGGCCGGCTCTCAACGTGTTAAGCAATTAAACTTTATCAACATGCTTAAATATGCTTACATAAATGTTTGCAATACATTTTTCCTGCTTTCATGCAATTGGAACCACATCAAAAGCATATCCATCGCACAAAATCGCTGTCAAACTACTGTTGGATCTTTGTCCCACCCAGGTGGACCAACTCATAAGAAAATGCTTTCCAACAGCCTCTGCACCAGAGAGTTTGGATTCTCATTCCAAGACCTAAATATTATTCACTCAGTCTAGGACAATGGTTCTTAACCTTATTTACATATCTTACCCTTTAATCAAATAACCAGATTTACTCCCAATACACTCAATGTTGCTCAAATACAAAATCAAGAAACTCTTAATTTAAAATGATTTATAAAAATTTACATTTGCTGCAATTTATTGTTAATTAAAATTTATCCCAGGTTAAGAACCACTGGTCCAGGACCATATTTTAACACTTTGGCATTCGGCTGTTTTTGGGGATTTCCGAGAAAAACACACCGAAACGCACNTGGTTTTGCGCAGGAAATTCTCCGGTCTGGTATACGCTACCNACCTGGTCAAAGTCTCAAAGTAGCTTGCACTCGAAAAAAATTTTTTGGTTGGGAGTTGCAGATTTTTTGTGAGTGATGTCATAAGTGGAGGACTTTTAGGCCACCTTGGACCACTTTACCTGGCCCTGGGAGCCAACTGTTAGATGGTAGTATTTCGCTGAAGTTTTTGTTGGAAACTAGGCTACAATCCAAGTTTTTTGATACTTTGGATGACCTGCTGGAGTTTCAGGTTCAAAAGGTATGATCTAAAGCAGAGGTGACAAACATGTGGCCCGCAAAAGAATTTTGTGCGACCCACGAAGCATTCAGGTGAGACCAGCAATCTTGAACTATCTTTGACCTGTTTGTAAGGTTTCGATGCGATATCAAAAGCTGATAGCCCGATTGAATTACGTGCATATCACGCAGGAATCATACAAATGTAGTACGAACCCTTTATCTAATTCAGGATTTAGCTGTTTAACCCTTTCGGCACTAATGGCACATGTATACCGTAACAGGTTTCATAGTTTGACTAAAAAACTGTGCGACCTGCTTACTCAGCAGTAACTGACACTGTGGCCCGCGACAGCAAAGAGGCTCGTCATCCCTCATCTAAAGTAAAAAAAATATTTGACTAATTAAGATAATTGATTAATTTTTTTATTTTAGATCATAACTTTTGACCCAGATACGCTAGAAAGTTGATCAAAGGCTCAAAAGACTCGGACTCAGGCCTAGTTTTTAATAAAAACTTCAGCGAAATACTTTGGCCTAGCGGTTGGGCCCTACGCCAGGCAACATGAGCCAAAATGGCCCAAAACTACTTCACTTATGACATCACTCACAAAAAATCCACAACCCCCAACCGAAAAGTTTTTTTGAGTCCAGACTACAAGAGTGGCCGATCCGTTTTAGCCCTTGAACAGCTCTGTAGCACAATTGGCAAGGGAGCTATGGCGTTGGTAAGGCAACTGAAAACTGGTTTTAAGCCGAAATCTAGGTACGAATATATCGCACACCGGCTCTCAAAGCGTTGATCATTGCCAGATGGAAAACGTTACAACCAGTGCCCCAAAACATGATATTTGGTAGAAAAGGAGATTTATGTATGCTGAAAACAGCTGCATAGATCAATGTATGGTGAGAGCAATAGTGTTAAATGTAGATTATGCAGAATGAATTTGTGACTAAATGTTGGAACAAATCTGATTTTTAACATTCATATTCTTCCACAGGTTAATTTTACTGTGGACCAGATCCGTAGCATCATGGACAAGAAAGCAAATATTCGTAATATGTCAGTGATTGCTCATGTTGACCATGGCAAGTCTACTTTGACTGATTCATTGGTGAGCAAAGCTGGTATTATTGCTAATTCGAAAGCAGGTGAGGCACGCTTCACTGATACAAGAAAGGACGAACAAGAGAGATGTATTACAATAAAGTCCACGTGAGTTACGTGTTTTCATAAACAATGGTTTTATTTTATATAAAATATTTGGTGTACTTTGATCCCAGGTAAGGTCAAAGTTATGGCCAAAAAAACATGAAATTAGTAATTTCACCAAAAATTGGTGAGTATACTGTAACTTTTAAACCAGAAACCCTAGGAAGCCAATCAAAGGCTCAAAATACTCAGATTGTAGCCTAGTTTCCACTAAAAACTTGAGCAAAATACTTCCACCTTGTGGTTGGGGCCCAATAGCCTCAGCCTATCCCATTTATGGCATCACTCACAAAACCTGAAACTCAAAACCTAAAATTTTTTTCATTGCAAACTAGAAGACTTGCCGTGTCTTAAGGGTTTGAACAGCTCTCTAGCACAATATACTGGCAAGTTATGCAGTTGCTAAGACACTGTAAACAGGATTTTACCCAACATTACCAGCAGCGAACGTGTTAATGCTAAATTTTGTGGGTTGTAAGAGAAACGGTTTCTGGACTGATCCAATGGTAAACTTCCAAGTATCACAGTTGTCCTGATGAAGATCATCAAGTAAAATAGAAACATGATGGTAGATCTGACCAACTAGAATTACACCAGGGTTTTTTAAGGCCTTTCAGGNANCTGATTTGGGTCCCTAGAATCAGAAACCGGGTCCCTACAGGTCCATACTGGGTAGCTAACAGTTTCCTTGAAAAAAAAACTGATNACACCAACATGCCTTTCAGTTCAAGGAGTTGTTTAAGTCCTTAGATCAGTTTGCACACCACTACCAGTATCTTGGTGAATTTAGAGGTTGGACTGTACCACTTAGTTATTGCAACGCGTAATATTTTTTCTGGCAAAGTTGTATTCTTTAGTTGAATGTTACAATTAAATTGTCACAAGCCATCAGTAAGGAAAGGATTTCAAGCTTGTGCAAACAGTAAACAATTAGTTTCGTACTCCTTCCAACGTAACCAACAATACATATAATTAAGCAAATTTTCATGTCTAATTGACTATTCTGTTTGTGGGAAGTTATCAATTCTTGTCTGAGCTATTATGTGCTTGCAGCACTTTTGTTATGTACTCACATCTCAAACAGCCACCTTACTGTACTTTAATTTGATGCAGTGAAGTCTAATTGTTCCTGGTTGTTAACTTTTGTTATGCCCTGACCACTAAACTGTTGCGATATCATGCAAATGCGTGCAAGCTAAGAAGTTGGAATGGTGTTTTGCATTCAAACTGTACCACATGCGAAATGTATTTGTTACAGTGCCATCTCCATGTACTATGAGTTAAGTGATAAAGATTTGACATGGATCAAACAAGAAACTGATGGCAATGGCTTTCTTATCAATCTCATTGACTCACCTGGCCATGTTGACTTTTCTTCTGAGGTTACTGCTGCTCTTCGTGTGACAGATGGAGCCTTGGTTGTGGTTGACTGCGTTAGTGGTAGGTGAAGAATTTTTATCTTTGTTATCTATGATATTTTAGCTATGTATTATGTAGTGGCATCAACATCTTGTGAAAATTTAATGTCTAAAATTATTAAGTCAGGGTGCGTAGCACGCAGAAATGTTTAGTAACACATCAACCCAAAGCATAATATAGGAAATGAAAGTGATTTTTGTGCTTCGTGCCTATGGCAAAGTGATTTTAGATAGCACCAGTGTATTCAGCTTTAGTGTAAGGTCTTTGTTGTGGTGCCAATTAATTTCTTTCCTTCAGTAGCAAAACACTTACTGCCCTGAAGTGACATCCTGTTACATATCTACATAAGAAACAGTTCTCTTCCAAAGTTCATTGAAATTTCTCTGTGCAAATGTTTTGGTGGTCACTTGCATTCCCCATTATGGCTTCTCAAAATTACCCTTTAGTCGACATAACATCCAACTGGGAATCACTGCAATAGACTGGAGTAAACTGTTTTCACTATGACAGTCAAGTCTGAAGCTGCACATTATGTAACACTCGTGTCATAATAATCATGCTGCGCTTGCCATTCCTGCTCTAGTATGATATTACGAGGGCAACCAAAAGTCAAATTTTCTGCCGGTTCTAAAGTTCATGAAATGTCCACAAACCAGATTTCAAGTTCTTAGGTCAAAAAAGTCAATTTATCATTAGGTCAAAATTTTCTTGCAGCACAGTTTATTCTCTTCATCGATATTTTATTGAAATTATAACAATAGATATTGATATGCTTTTGCAAACGCTAAGTTGCAATTCTGTAATAATAATGGGTTTGTTGCGATTTCTGACATGTTTTTCCCACTACTGGACGATTGAATATTACCGTATGTAGAGCAGGCGTGGTAGGCGAGAATGGGGTCTTACAGTACTTGTTTTGGTAAATGCTCAATCCATTATGTATATAGTGTGTCAGCTTATGATGTTCTCAGGTTTGACTCTTCTGTAGTTGTTAATGTACTTATCAAAATATCATCCCCATAGTTTAAACAACCAAATTTTGCAACATTTCGAAGCATAGAGTGCATGAATATGCTTCTGGGTTAACCTCAGCACCTACTAACGCTGAATTATGTTGCAGTGCAAAACGCAAAAAATTTATAGGTCAAAATAAAGTTAAAAATTTATTTAAAGTTTTTAGGTCAGAAAATTGGTTGCCCTAGATATTACAGTAAGCCATCTAGACATCACAAATAATTAACAGTTTAGCCACCTCTTGTTGGTTGTGAATATGGTCACATCACAGAACATCACAATGATTTTTGTATGATAGGTGTTTGTGTTCAAACTGAGACTGTGTTGCGACAAGCAATCGCTGAACGAATCAAGCCCATCGTTTTTATGAATAAGATGGATCGTGCCTTGCTTGAATTGCAATTGGATAAGGAGGACCTCTATCAAACTTTTCAACGAATTGTTGAAAGTATCAATGTCATTATTGCCACATACAATGACGAAGATGGACCCATGGGAAATGTGCAGGCAAGATTGCTTTTGCAATTTATGCTTGTGTTTATGGTCGTTGCATGTGCCAAAACAAAATTGTATACAACTGCAAATGATCTTGGGTCATTGCCAAAAATAAACTCTCTAAACTCACTTTTTTTTCAGGTTGACCCTGTGAAGGGCACTGTAGGATTCGGCTCTGGATTACATGGCTGGGCTTTCTCTCTCAAGCAGTTTGCAGAAATGTACTCCGACAAATTCAAGATAGAAGTTCATAAGCTTATGAATAGGTTGTGGGGTGACCAGTATTTCAACATAAAGACAAAGAAGTGGTCATCAAGGAGCGATGGGTCATCAAAAACCGCTGAAGGATATGTCCGAGGGTTTAATCAGTTTGTCCTTGACCCAATCTATAAGGTGAGTGTAAGAAGTGATTAATTTCTTCCATCCTGGAATTCTGTAAGATTGCACTAAGTGCTTGCAAGTGTTGCGGGCGTAAAAGTCAACCTTACACTAAATGCTTATGCTTTGTAAACCAGAAGATGGGCTGTTACCTCTGGCACCATTTGTGCATTCTTTTAATCCTGGATGTTCGTCTAAAGGTGTAGAAATGGACAATTCCCGGAACTTATTCCACCTGGATAATATAAAATCAATTCTGGGACATCGATTGCTATATTTTAATGACCACTCGCTCACTACAGGTATTTGACTTCATCATGAACGACAAAAAACCTAAAGTCAAGGAACTTGCGGAAAAGCTTGGCATCAAGCTCAAAAATGACGAATGGGATTTGGAAGGAAAGCCACTGCTCAAGGTGTTCATCGTTTACCTTACGTTTATCTAAGAGCTTGCTCTGTATAAGCTTACACTGAGATTTTAGCTAGTCCAAATAGGATCATATCTTGAGTTATTTAAGTTATCTTTTGGAGAGTTACCATATTGACTGAAGTGATGGCTTGCCTATCTAAAATCTGCCTTTCCATGGTTGCGTCCGAATTACTTGCTGTTATGCGAACTTGCAGCTCGTGTCTGTCTTCAGAGACTGTTATTAACTGACAAGTACTTTTGTGTGAAACTAGCGTGCTGGCAGCAAATAGTCTTGGTCCCTCAGGATATAACTCACTCAGTAGTCCCTTTTCTGATACTGACTTGTTTTTAAGAATATGCTTCTAATCCTGTATTTATGAATCATTTTCACAGTTGTTCATGAGGACCTGGTTGCCTGCTGGTGAAACGCTTCTGCAGATGATTACCATCCATCTTCCGTCACCCGTCACGTCTCAACAGTATAGATGTGAGCTGCTTTATGAAGGTCCTCAAGACGACGCTGCAGCTAACGGTGGGTAATCTGGTCAGGTTTACCAGGCAAGGAGTTTCCGCACCTTCTTAAGATGTAATCTTAATGTATTTTTATTTAGATGTGTATAGGTTGGCTTAAAAGAAAGCTGCATTGAAGCAGCATGACTTGGTTGGCGAGACGCCGTTCCGTTTCACTGCGCTGATGCTGCTGTAAATTATGGCTTGGCTGTATGTGACATCAGCGTCCATACTGATCTGCAGCTGAAGCTTTGCGATCAAAAATTTAGGTTCAGAAAATCAACCGAAGTTCCCATCAAGATAAACTTTCCCATCTCTTTTACCTGCTTCGACGATTTTCTGCTTCAAATCATGGCGTCGATTCGTTCAAGACTGCCTTTTGTATCTTACGTTTGTAAGTTCATGCAAGCAGCACGCGTGCCGTCAAAGTATATTTTATTTCAGCTATCAAGAAGTGTGACCCTGAAGGCCCGCTCATGATGTACGTCAGCAAAATGGTACCAACCTCCGACAAAGGTCGCTTCTACGCGTTTGGCCGCGTTTTTGCTGGAAAAGTTGCCACTGGCCAGAAAGTTCGCATCATGGGCCCAAACTTTCAGTTTGGAAAGAAAGAAGATCTTTACAGGAAACCTATTCAGAGGTATGGTTTTACTGCTGAGTTCCGACTTCCGATCAAATTTATGAAATTTTGACGATGCAGCTACAGATGTTAAGTTTAAAAGCAGAGCGCGAAAAAAACGCTACTTCTACTTTCCGGAGTACCACCGACACTCGGTAACTAAACGATGTATGTGTTGAAACGAGCCGACAAATAACAAAATATGACCAAGAAAATGGAGGCCATTCAGTTGTTTTGACCAGTTGCTCTCGTGAGCCCAGCGGGTCACTGATACCCGCAGTGTTTTATTCACTTAATCTTGTTCACCAAAGGTGTAGGAGGCGGGAATGCAGGGGGTGCAACCCCACCCCCAAAACTTTTCATTTGGTGAAAATCTGGGCAAAATCGGTCAAAATGTGTAAAAACATTCGCAAAATTGCTGTATGTGCTTTGATTTTACAAAAATTGCACCCAAACAAAGTGCACACGCTTTTTTTGGAGGTCATGTTTTTGTTCATTTCGGGCATGTTTGGGTGAAAAATTTGGGCAAAAATGGTGCTTGAATTAAAAAAATGCGCCCAATATGAAATGAAATGCAGTCGTTTTTTTTAAGCCATTGGAGTTTTTTCGGGGAAACTTGGGCAATTTTGTTGCACCCCCAAAAATTGGCCTGCTCCTACACCTGTGTTGTTCAGCGATTTTAACCAATCCATGCACTACATATTACCGTTGGTGTTGTGTAGTATAAGCGGTGGTTCTGTGAGTTGGTACAGTATTAGATAATTTTATGCTCGAAAACCAACGTAATTGACCGTCATAAAAACAAACATTTTCACGGTTCTTAATATATANCTGTATCACAAAGCAANATAAGTGCTTTATTTGCAATTTGAATTTTCAGGTATGGGGAGTTTGTTGCTAGTTTTTATGATGGGTAATATTGCAGTATAATGTCTACGAAAACCTCATTGCGTTTTTTAAACTGTATTGTGGTAGTATGTATAAAGTATTGATTGAAATGAGATGAATAGTGATGTTTTCTCAAGACATTTTCATAAACAGCATACAAGACCAACCATGGAGTATGCGTCAGCCGTCGCAGCCAAACAAAAGCATCATTACTAATCAGATTAATTAAAAATCATAGCAAAACATTCAAATTGCTGCAATTTTGGAAATACTGGCTGTCGGTCCATGAAATAGCCGATATATCGGTATCGGCCCCCAGAAAGCCATAGCGATCGATTTAGTTTTCTCGTCCAACGTGTGCACTACGACGTTACGAGGAAAGTGAAGATTGACTGATTTATTCGTGTTGCGGCAGCATCAATAAATTGTTTCTAATCCTGGTAGCACGCCTCCCTTTACTCAACAGATGGTGTATTCAGGTTTGCTTAAGCTTAAAACTAATCCACTTCAGCGCTACTGCCACAAAGCTCCAGCTTGTGTGGAGCGTTCGAGTTGGTGGCATTCCTAACACAACCATTTTTTTTCTTACGTTTGTGTGTTTTAGCCAACCACGTGTCCGCTGATCTGCAAGTAATTTGAACAATGCGAAATGACTTACGAGTTACTATTTTTTTAAATAGATTAAAACGTTACACTACAGTTTTGGCCCCTTTGTAAGACGTAAGTACTGTACTTGCAAATATATGGCTTTGAGTAGAAAATTACAAGTCTGTATTGCTGGCATTTGCTTAATGTTCATGTGCTGTTCAATTCTGCCGCTTGCTTAGTTTTCGAGGTAATATTTCAAACTAACGCAGAGATTTATTCAGAAAGACGAATTTATGTGTTTCCAGAACGATTCTTATGATGGGACGATACATTGAAGCCATCGAAGACGTGCCATGCGGGAACATCTGTGGTCTGGTCGGCGTTGATCAGTACTTGGTGAAGACCGGGACTTTGTCAACCTGCGAAGAGGTTTGTATTGCGTGTTGGTCGTGTTCCAGCTGAAGTAGTTACTTGCTGAGGTCATTACTATCGTCCGTCCCTGTATCATGCACCTCACAAGAATCAGTTGAGGACATTTTCGATTGTGATTATAGTCACTCATGCACTGCATGTCCACGCTCTTGCAGGCCCACAACATGAAGCAAATGAAGTTCAGTGTTTCACCTGTCGTACGTGTTGCCGTTGAGGCGAAGAATGCGTCGGACTTGCCCAAGCTTGTGGAGGGTCTCAAACGGTACACACTTTGTATATCGGAAAATAAAGTACCTTTGTAGATTTGTTCAGAGCATATATTTTTAAAATTTTCTTTGGTCATGGTCAAGCAAACACGGACATTATCTGTCGTCCGTGCCACATCGTATTTGTAGTTGAATTTTCTTTATGAAGACTTGCTAAGTCGGATCCTATGGTGCTGTGCCTCATTGAAGAAAGCGGGGAGCACATTGTTGCCGGAGCCGGAGAACTGCACCTGGAAATATGCTTGAAGGATTTAGAGGAAGACCACGCGTGCATCCCAATTAAGGTTGGTTAAGTCACGATTCTGTCTGTTGTGGTGTTGTTATCGTGCAGTCCGCTCCTCTATCAAACGGAACTTCTCAAAATAACGCTTGCAATCTGTTTTATTGTTTGTATTAATAAGCATTTTTCAAATGCAGTATCAAGGCAAACACAGCTAATACGTGCAGTGCACTGTAAACTAAACGGTTTTAGTTACTTTAGATAGGCAGATAATTGTTACGTCTAAAATAGGGATTCCCAACCTTTCGACAACGTACACCTTCAGCATTTCGACGGATGATAATGCGCCTCTAAAATTTGTTATGGCAAAGCCTGAGTAAAATGACAAATCAACTGAATTCTTTGTAGAACTGTAAAGGTAGACTCCGTTTATACGTCTCAAACTTGATATATTCAAGAATGAGCATATAATGATTTTTAAAAATGTTACTATTAAATGTATAAATTATTTGGAAATGAATAATTGTAAATATTATATTCCCACCTATTGCTAGGATCAGATGTAGCCCTTCAGATGGCAAATTAACCCTTAAGGTACATGTATCCCAGATTGGGGAACCACTGGTCTAAAACATTACTTCGCTTATCTGAATCGATTTTCAACCTGTTATTTTTCGCTGAAATAGTCCGGTCATTCGTCCGAAATAGCCTAAAAGCTCAGTCATTTATTCGTTTTAGGACATTTTTGTAAAACTGAAAGGAAGCACTATGACCGAATTAACTCATATTTTTGCTCATTTAAAAAATTTCGGTCAGTGACCGAAAAATCATCGAAAAAAATATTGAACAGAAGCAACAGCAACTGTTTCGGACGAAGATGTACAGCTGTTTGCATAAAAACAAATGTTTGAATATACCCTGAACTACTTGGAGCTTTTTCTATGATTTTTCTCGAAATGTTCAGTTACGTGCGACGTTCAGCATTTGAGCTTGCTTCTACTGCCCCTACGAACCACCAAAACTTTTTTTGTTTGATTAGAAATTGTCTCGCCAAGTCTCTTCCAGTTAAAAAGACTTCAGTAAATACAACCGCCCTCCACCCAACAGGCTTGTGCTTTGCTGCAAATTGGTTACTAATCTTTTTTCGTCTTACAGAAATCGGACCCTGTTGTGTCGTATCGTGAAACAGTATCTGAGGAATCGAATCAAATGTGCTTGTCTAAGTCGCCGAACAAACACAATCGACTCTTCATGAAGGCCCGGCCCCTTCCCGATGATCTTCCGGAAGAAATTGATGATGTAATCATGCGTTTTATTACGAGAACTGAATTGATCTGCATGTTTCGCTGTCCCAGTTAGAGAGCTCGACCGATGCATCGACATGCCGATGTATTATATCGGAAAAATTCCACCGATATATATATTGGTGATGTTTGCTCATGACAACGGTTACGCTATTGTTAGGCGCGGAGTTTTCAGAAACCCAAGTTGCTACTTCGTCTCTGATTGATTTATTCTCTGTCCTGTTTCTTATGACACGCAGCCCACCGACTATACCAAGTACCTTTAGCTAACTGTGCCGACTCAAGGTTTCAAAAACATACGTTTATTATACAAGTCAAAGTCAATATATTTTCTACGTGAATTGTAACAAAACTGGTATGTGAAACTTGGAGCTGCTGCGTGCCATTGAAAATTGTTCCGTGTGGCACCCGTGCCGTAGGTTGACGATCCCTGTATGACGTAACATGCGTTCGCATGTTTTTGCGCGGTAAGTAGACGACTGCCTGTGCACAAATCAGGGTACGTGCTGCGGTGGTTGACTGTTTTAGTGATCCAGGTTTGCTCAGTAATAGGTGTTGTACTGTCATATGTCCTTAACTTACCACAATCTGCGTTATTCGCAGTTCTCAGGTTTAGCAACATCCGCAATGTTTTGGTTTCTATTGGCGCTTGAATTCTTTTTTGCAAGAAAATAAACAATAGACTGATACATAACGGCCAACCATCACGGTTGTGGGTGTGCCGAACTTTCGGCCATTCAGTTACGGATTGGTCTGTGTAAAAATTGACTGTGTTGAATTGAGCCTCGAGAGTAAGTTAGGTAGTGATAGAGAGCAAATGATGACAGGAAATGCAATTTACATGCATCATCAGAGCGAACTTACTACCGAATTAAAGTACATTTATACCTTTAAAAGCCTGCTATCGTTCAAGGTTACATAAGCAATTTATGAAATGGCTAAAATTTTATTTGTGTTTCAGGGCAAAGTTACTCCACGCCAAGACTTAAAAACTCGCGCTCGCTATCTGGCGGATAATTTCGACATGGATGTGAACGAAGCGCGAAAGATCTGGTGCTTCGGTCCCGATGTTACCGGACCCAACATGCTTATCGACTGCACGAAGGCTGTCCAGTACCTTAACGAAATCAAAGATTCTGTTGTTGCTGGCTTCCAGTGGGCGTCGAAAGAGGTAAAAAGATTTAATGGTTTGAAGTTTCTGATCGATCGTTTTTCGACGACTGTTGCTCCTTTCGACACATTTCTGTGTAGCTACTGTAAGTGGACGGGCGAGCGTAAGCATGGCTTAGCACGGTTCGAAAAACCGAAAACGTGGAGCAACGGTGGAATTAGCGGGTCGGTCAGTGCGACCGTTTCCGAAAGACGTNCTTTATGTACCTGAAGTTCCCAATAAGAAATTATTTACCATTGTCCCTCACATCAGGGGTCGGCAACGGCCCGCTACCCGTCCGTGCGGAACTGGTGACAGCAACCAAGACAAAGTCATAAGGGAAACACTGCGGATGTTATACTCTACTAGAATCCGTAGGTGGGAGCATCGTATTGCGGTAAAATAAGCCCAGATCTCTCACTGAATTGTCACGATGATATATGAATTGCCACAATAGTTCAGGGCTTTCAGACGTTTTTCAAGCGGTAAGTCTGTAAAGCCCGTTATCGGTGTTTGCCAGCACCAGTTATATAAGCGCATTTATAGCAATTAATTTGCATTAAAATTTACAACCTCAATTACTGGCTTTCAGGGCGTTATGTGCGAAGAAAACATGCGAGGCGTTCGCTTCGACATCCACGACGTCACTCTGCACGCCGACGCCATTCATCGCGGAGGCGGACAGATCATCCCAACCGCTCGTCGAGTGCTGTACGCTTGTCAGATGACCGCCGCACCCAGGCTGCTGGAACCGGTTTATCTGGTCGAGATACAGGTAATAAGTGTTTGCCGCGCCCTTGCAATAGTGTGCCACGCAACAATAAACACTTCAAATTAAAAAGAGGCTTTGCAAGCTAGTCATGTTTTATTCCAAGATGTTGGCATGCTTGATTTCCCTTTTTGTCTTTTGCGGCATCTCGCCGACTCTAAATTTGAATTGATGTAAAGCGATTTTTTCCCAAGGGATGGTTTGAAACTAAAAAATTTGGTGTATTCGGAGCGACCTGTCTGTTTAAAGACGGCTGGGTTAATCAGCATTTAGCTTTTGAAGAGTTTCTGTTGCCCAAAATCGGAAATATCATGTTCAATAGAAAATCGCCCGCGATTAAGTGTCAGTGCAATATACAAAGAATTTACAAAAATGACTCCATAATATTTCCGCTTTGCAGCTGTTAGGTTCAGCAGAAAAGCCCACACTAGGAGTAGGTCAATGAAAAAACCACCAGCGTTTTTTCATCTTGCTCAAAGTAGTGCGCAACGCAATAAATGGGTCGCATTACGTGTGCGTGCCTTTTATTTCCAAGCTAAGGTTGTAATGCCGATATGGTAATAGCTGTCATGGCTGTTCACATCCAACCTTTGTGTATGTAGTGTCCTGAAAATGCCGTTGGTGGCATCTATGGCGTGCTGAACAGACGTCGTGGCCATGTCGTTGAAGAAAACCAAACACCGGGAACTCCCATTTTCAACGTCAAGGCTTACCTGCCAGTCAACGAATCGTTCGGTGAGTACAATCACAATCCTTTCACAGGGTCTTGCGTACTTGTCTTTGGTCAGTCTTAGCGGATATTTTATTGTCACGTAACAAAACAGCTGTTTTGCTCGACGTAATATTTAATAAAAGGAGTTATTTCCTACGCAATCGGGGACGTCTCGTTGCAGGTTTCACCGCCGATCTTCGATCAAACACCGGTGGTCAGGCCTTCCCCCAGGCCGTGTTTGATCACTGGCAGATCCTTCCAGGAGACCCGATGGATCCGACAAGTAAGCCTGGAGTAATCGTCACAACGACCCGTAAGCGCAAGGCTTTGAACGAGGCGATACCCGCTCTGGACAAATACTTGGACAAGATGTAGTGGAGTACCTCCTACAGCCCCCAACCTGCTAAATGTATTTAAAAGCCTTTCTTCCTGCTTTTCTCCATCAAACGATTAGACTTGTTCTTTCTCGCCGGACTTAGGTTTGCATGCTGTCGGAGGTTGCCCAGCGTCGCTTTCCCATGCCAGTGTTGCAGCAGCTGTCGGTAATTGTAGATGCGCTTTGTGCGACAGCCGAGACGTCATCCCGGCGAACATCGTTGTCCCGGACTTGATTGTACGCGCGTGCAACTAACGAATAAAATCTTGTGGTGTAAATCCGGTTTGTGTGCGTTGTAGAAGAGTTTGCTCGGATGGCGTTATGCGACATTGAGAAAATGTGCGAACTAGAGTTTGACCACTGGCGTGGTAACAGTTGGAGACAGCAAGTTTATAACTCAACATGCCGTCTGTTCAGTCTGCCCCGAAAGATTTTTCCCGCGGTAATGCCAAGACATTGCTTGTCTCGATATGCACGGCATAGGTGTCAAGCTACAAATGCATCTCCAGTGGGTTGCGTTCGAACCACGCAATTTTAGGCGAGTGCCGTCGTTGAAGTGACCGTGGTTGGCACCAGTAAAAAGCAAGTTACAGAAATATGCAGAAACTAGCCAGTGCCAAACCACGGTTAATAATAATATATGGGAGCGTCGCAAAAAAGTGAAATTTTTCGGAGCTTTTTTTCAGTACCGCTGTTCAACATTAGTAACGTTCTGAAAAGAGGCAGTTGCGCCGTTATCAACGCATTGGGCGCTAAGTAAGCAGTCGTAAGGTGGCGTCGGCAAATTTTTCTCTAAACACACGGTGTCGAAGTAGTTTGTGGCAGTAAGAAGTCAGGATTCCTCACCCTTTACTGCTGTGTAGCGCGTCACGCAACTGGTCGACCCAGGTGCCTCCCGAACAAAGTAGTTTCTCAATGGAATCCAATGCAAGGTCTAGAAGCCACGAAAGTTGGGGATGTCCAGCAGACTCTTGCGCGTGTTGAATTTTTTTGCCCGCACCCGCGGGAATTTGAGAATTCTTGCCTGGTATCGCAGGCTTATAAATAATCCGCCCTGCACCCAGGCATGTCTACAACTCCGGGGTGAGGAAGCTCCAAAACAGCGTGCCCAAATTTAGGGTCACTGCAGCTCGTCACAAGTGAGGGGCGGCCTTTGCAAATGCAGGGCGCGATCGGAAGCACGTTACGCCCACTCAGTGACGGGTGCAGGAATCTTTGAGGGGCTTCAAGTCATAATGACAGAAATCGTCGGTGACATGAAAGAGCGAGGCCCGAAGGGGTAGTGCCAAGCTAGGTGTGTCTGGGGCATGCCCGCTAGGTATACCTCTCCAGCAAAGACGTTCCATGTCCGTTCTATGGTCATCTCCGTAACACCCAAAAAATTCATAAAATTCCTCTGGCCAGGTTGGAACTTACAGCTGGGTATGTCAGGACAATTGGCCATGTGTTGAAAGAAATTAGCAACACTACTTCATATGATCGGCCAGTAAATGTAAGGTATATCAGATTGGCTGCAAAATACAAAGCGTGACAACAGTACATCACACAAAAACTACAGTGCAACCTTCTGTAATGCTGCACACTAGCAACCAAGACGATTGAAACATAGATGAGGTACAAGCAACACGGGAGAACGCAGACCAAATCGGCGCACTTCAGGCCAGAGCTGTGGAGTCTGAGACAGGCCCAAGCCCCCCTTGGAAAAATGTGTTAGACATGGTTTAAAAAATTGGGGCCCCTTTCAGAAAATTCTTCGCCTTGCCTGGTGTCCCAAGTTGGTTACGGGCCTGGTCCGAGCCCAAGCAATTTTGGATGATTTCAGCTGGAACCGGAGCCCAAAACTTTAGATAGTGGTTCTTAAACTGAGGGGCGCGCCCCCCAAGGGGGGNGTGAGAAACGTCAAAATCTCTACGAGGCATATCTTAACATGCTTTTACAACCACCACTCTAGACAGTCAGTTGCTGTCGATTATCGAAGATGCAACAACCATATTTAAGCACTTTGATTCGCTCCAACATCGTTATTTTTGCCGAAATTTTAGGCCACAAAACTTGACACTTCCTAATTTACCACTAAAAGTCTAAAACAAGGTACAATAGAGCTATTTTAAATTTTTCCACACTGAAATTTGTCCGTTATTGTTTTGTTGTGCGTTTATTTTAGGGTGATGCAGTAGAACAGTAGCGGACACAAGCTGATTTGGTGGGGGGTGCGATACCGATTTGAAATGAACTCAATGCTTCACAGGACCATATTGCGTAAATCAACCACTTTCGCATACGTACATTTACGAGGAAACAAGTCTAAGATTGGTGTAGATTTAGAAGCTTGAGTGATAAAACTGGTCAACTTTAACACTGCACCGCTACGGAACCAACAAGCAAATGAGGCACATAACAATGATCTTACGTAGTCACTGGTGTCGGCGCAGGCACATCGAGATAAATGGTTCACGTGACGACATACTACTTATTCTCGCTGTAGGTTACGTTTGCTAAAGCACAACTGCTGGTGGCAGCAGCCAGCATAGTGCCGTAGCGCTGTTTGACTTGTGTGTTCCAAGTGAGCGTAGTCACTTGGATGCGGTTTAGATCAGTTCTCATCAAATGGGAAACCTTACGGTTTTTAATTGTCGTTTGGAATAGTCTGCAACACCAATAGTAATTTGTGTATAACATTTGTTATTGCCGGTAATTTTGATGAAATAATAAGAAGCGGAAGCGAGTTGATTCTGTTTATTTTGAAACCAAAATTAAGAGAACGGAAAGAAACAAACAATTATTCGTAATGAGTGAAAGCACAAAAGTAATGAAAAAACGAAAGCGAGAAAGCACTATTATTCATGGGCGTCAGCAGAAATTTTTCCAGGGGGGCAACGTCGACATTTTGTTTATAATTTTCAAATTGCTGACGATCAGTGTTCGCTCTAACATAATTTTATACTGAGCAAATATTTGTTTAGGTGAGCATGATTATTTTCGATGAATTACAAACTTTGTGAATTATACTGTATAATAAATATACAATCTTATCAAACTACGAACAAAATACACACTTCATTCAAATAGCTTCTCGTTTGCCTGCTGTTCCATTGCTTTGGAATGTTGCAAGTGCGCGAGAATGAGATTTCACTGCGCAACAGTTCTCGTGGTTCTGTGTATTTGCGCACCTTAGAGGGAACATTGCTGACCGTGAAATGCAAATAGACGTTCACAAAACGCTTTATCCTTTCTACACTACAAAGAAAATGCCCCGTGTTACGGTAACAATCACAAACAAAAATGCTTCGTTTGCAGCAATAGCCAGGTATATCAGTACAGGGTGACACAAAAAAAACGGTCATCACCAAAAATCGAATAACTTCCAAAATTTTCTTTAGATTGACACAAAACTTCAGCTACATTAGGTCAAGCCTCTGTAGCAGACATATCCAAAGTTTCGAGTCTGTACTACAAAAACTCTATTTCACTGGCGCTCAAAAATGTGCTTCAAATGAGCTGCCCG
>JGI24159J19872_10004550_pt1 | contig 17694 bp, 17 predicted proteins | sample Ectturendosymbi4_FD_19872 | JGI IMG/M metagenome (IMG submission 19872) | reverse complement strand
CTGATGGAAATGTTCACTAAGATACAATTTTCATAAAATTATCAATATAGCATATACTTCAATAACTAAACGTCATCATTTGGTATAAAATATTACGATTTGGTATAAAAAGTTATTATTTGGTACAAGTTGGCCTATTTGCTCTTACTTGATAGGGTCTTTTCAGAACTTTGTGAAAGAAATTTTTACCGAAATTCTACAATTTTTTACGTCTAGAAGTTGGTTTGAAGCTTTTCGTTATTTGCTCATTGAAGATGGTGGTGGGTCGCTTTGAAAGGACGGTACTTACACATTACAGTTGCTGTTGGGGGCCCCTTTGACAGCATAGTAGCCTACGTGCACATTGCAATTGCTGTTTGGGTCCCCTTTTGAAAGCATATTACTTACACATTACAGTTGGTGGCCACTCTGAAAGAAAGGTACTTACACATTACAGTTGCTGCTGGGGGCCCCTTTGAAAGCAAGGTACTCAAATATTACAATTGTTGTCGGAGGCCCGTTTGAAAGTAAGGTGCTTACACATTACGATTGCTGTTGGGGGCTCTTCGCAAGTAAAGTACTTACACATTTCAGTGGCTGTTGGGGTCCCTTTGAAAGCAAATTACCTTCAGATTGCAGTTGCTGTTTGGGCCCCTTTCAAAGTAAAATATCTGCACATTACACTTTCTGTAGGGGGCCCCTTTGAAAGCAGAGTACTTACTTATGATCTACTCTGTAGTACTTTATATGAGTGAATGACAAGTTTTTCATACAAAATCATGAAGATTTACGCGCGTATCACCTCAAGGGGGGTCCCCAAAAACGGGGGGCCCGAGGCAAGTGCCTCGCTCGCCTCCCCTTAAACACACCACTGTTCATAACTTTTGACAAATGACCTGAGCAACAACATGCTTCACACGTTTAGGTTTGTATCGTGACGAAATTAACACATTTTCTTCGACTCAGATAATAAAACAGAAACATGAGCAGGGAGTTGAAAACTTCCCACCACGAGAAAATTTGTCACAAGATAATTCTTCTCAGGTTACTTCCCGTGAACATCTTGTACAAGTGAGGATGTCTCTCCAAACTTCGAAAGAAAAAACAAGGCTGAATACATTGATTAAAGTATTCAAGGTTATGACTGTTTTAACACGCACAGGTCGGTAGCTGGATTTTGATAAGTGATGTGTCAATACAAGTGCTGTGCAATTACCAATGATGCAGACAGTGGCAGTCGCAGTCGTTCTGATAATAAAACGATAAATTCTTTTCCTTCTTACATCGGCCTGTTTACACAAGGGATACACGACAAGTCCCAATAGCATGCAATGGCATATGATGGATAAAACTAGTCCCGTTATCACGGGTCTCATGTCTGTTTCTGTTACCGATTTCAGTACACACACGAACGTGTTTGATGAAGTGTAGTTGTCACCTGCAAGCCAAACTACTGAGGGGACAGCGACACCAACAGTCAAAAGTAACAAGCTTGTCCAGTTCAGTAGTCTTATCGGCAGAAACTGGTTGAAAACACTTAGTGATGGATGTAAATAGAAAGAGCGTTGTCTCAACCACAAAAACAAAAGAATAGAGAAATTGGTAAAAAAAATCGCAAAATCATAAAGTTTACAAAGTGCGTAGCAATGATCACATGGCTTGTTGTAACTATAGTTGTTGGATAACACATTCACAACAACACAAAAAAAATTCGAAAGCATAGCAAGGATTGCCGACATGTATATTTTGCGAGAGGAAAGGTTCCCGCTCGTCAACTTGTTTTCTTTTTTCCATTTTCCGTTGCGAATTCCGTAAACTGTAATAGAAATTATTATCCAGGAAAGAACAACTGCAGACAAAACTTGTTCGACGAGGGCAGTGATCCAGGAAGTATCACGAAATCGATCAATCATGACGAAGCTTGTTGTAGTTGGAGATAGTGTAGACGAGTTTGCAAAAGTACTGTTCATATGTTCCATAGTCTGCTTGGGAGTGGTTTACACGATGTTCGTTACTCAATTGATTAAACAATACGAAAGACTACAGTAACCTGAAAAACATCAGCACAAATATGAAAGGAATCAGTTATGGCAGCAGCAGATATGGTCATGCTGTGGAGTGCTGCTTCTTTGGGTTAACTGTTTGTGAAACATTTATGCTCAGTTCAGATTCAATTTCATTATACTCGTTTTGTACTCATTTTGGAGTGTCACATGTGGTCTACGGCCCCCGAAAATCCGCTTGCTTGCGCCATTCGCCACGGACATACTTCCACAGTGAATGCTTCATCGGTGGCATGACAATGGCAGCAAACGCCCATCCGTTACGAGACTGAACGAGCCGCAAGCACCGTTTTCAAATCTTCAGTTTGATAGGATTGGGAATCGAACCCAGTCTACCTGCTTCACTAACTGCATCACATTGGCGAAACAGGTCCACTGGTTGAAACGATTTGTCACATAAATCTAATTCGAGGACTTATTTCATTAATTACATCAAAAGATACACGTGTTCATTGCAATCATATAAACTTAAAGTAAAAATATATAACGCATTACAATTTATTATGGTGATTAAAATGTTTGTTTCTTGTCGCAGTGGAATAGTCTCTGTAAGCACTTACGACAAAAATGAAAATCGTAAGAATTCTGACATTTGCACTTTTTGTCAAAGCACTTCATCCAAGGGTATACAATTAAAAATGCTAAACATAGACAATGGGGATTACCTGGATCTAATGTTGCCAATCACTTTTCTGAATATGAGGTAACTCGTCGAACGTTGAAACTTTTTAAGTTAATTAACGAACTAAATGCAACATATTTCAAGGCTTTCAGAATTGAAATGCGCATGTGCAAAACATCTGACACGTGGTTTCTAGAAATGAGGCGGTTCTTAGAACAAATTTTACTACCGAACAATACCAGTTTTCATTAAAAATTTTCGAATAGCGATTATCTCCAAAAATATATAATAAACCTGAAGAGTCCACTCATGTATCTTTTTTCATAAAAGCCGGACAAGAAGCATGTTTGGTGTTATTTGACCTGATAACAACATGCTATTCAGACATAGTGAGATAATTATATGTGTGACGAAACTCTTTCAACTAACTGTGATCGCGTAGTTTATTGTGACATACTTTTCGCATGTGCAGAAAGCCTTTCTGCTTAATTTCATTGTCGTATAAATGAAACTAGTTGCAATCCGTTTCACAGTATTTGGGGCCACAATCCTTTTCTGTTGAAAGGCTTGACATCCCAGCTGCAAACCCAAAATAGAAATCGGAATACCCAGCATCTTTTCAAACGCTTAAACAGTTAAACGGCATTCCATCATTTTCTTTTTTAGAGTTAGATTTTTAAATCAAATTTTATCTTGTTGCTGTCATAATTTCATTTTCTCTTGAATTTCGACAAAGTTGCTAGCAATCCATAAAACTTTTAAACGTTACTCGGAAGTAGAAATAAGCCATTCATCACAAGTGCCTTACTGCGAAAAAATAAATGTTTCAAGAACAATGCTTTTCAATCTTTTGTTCTTGCTTCTTAGACCTCGTGTGTAAGCTACTAGTTTTGTCGTTTGATTCGTTCTTTTCATTACCTCAAGCTTTGCTGAACTAACAGCGTGAACACAGACGTTCTCTTTGACACAGCCAATGATCACAATAATGTGGAAAAAGAAATCGAAGCAGTAGCGACTACTAGCGATGAGACGGCCATCTTATCAAGACCTTGTATGTAGCCTACTCACATACAATTCCCAACAGAGGCTAACAGTAACAAGGATGAATTGGTATAATCAACCAATACACGGGTTACTATACGTATACAACTTAGTACTGTACAACGTCTTCGCTCCCACACAGAACGCAGTAGACTTAAGCATGTGTGGCACGAAGATAGATATGTGTTGGTAGTAGAAAAGCATACGCTTGATGGCGCTAACACAATCACTTTGATGAAACACAAGCATAAAGGGCATACAGTGAATGACGGTTATTATAATATATTGCTGCGATGACTTCCAAGTAAACCGATTTATAAAATGCACCGATTTATATACAGTTCGCATAAAGCACAGGGCGCCTCGTCTAAATCACAGAAACCACTGCAGTAAAATCTGAAGACGATCCAAATTAAAAATTAGGTAGAAACATTTCTCTTGTTGTTTCCTAAACAAGGGCAAGGCTCATGAATGCCAGGAAGTAAACGACTGGAATGTGCAGTTAGTCCAACACGAAAAATTGCCAGACAATATAGTAATCTTGCTCATCGCAGACATAGATCATCTGAATCAATATTCAGACAAACAAAATATAGGAAACAGCTACAGTGACGTAGTGTTTGTTGTTGCGCAATAAGACAAGGCCACTGTATGCAGCAGTTGCTTGTTGCGCAACAGTACAAGGCCACTGTATGCAGCAGTTTCTTGTTTCCGTCTGAAGCTATTCCGGCGCCTTTCCTCTGCTTCGCCGCTTCGTGCTAAAGCACGTTTCTTTCCAGCAACCTCCTGTGCGCAGAAAACCCAACAAATTTGCTCTCTATACAATCTTCCTTTTACTCTACGCAGCCAACCTTCGTACTTACAAGAGCACTTACAATAGATGAATGTACGTACAAGAGACAAAGATTTCTTGATCTTTTTCCTGATTGCTTGTGCCTAAAGTAAGTGTGGTTTAGGAGAGCAGTGGAAATGCGTATAAAACACTGTTTTCTCAAGACGATTATCTTTGTCCTGGGCATGATGATGGGTTTTGTTCAAATAACGGCAGGTTTTCATAGTAGCGGAGCTAAGACGTGCGGCTAACCATACCTTTCTCACCGGCTGTTATGGCCAGGGTTTTTTTCAAGCAAATTTCAAGCTACCTCCACACCCATAACATCGCTGAACTTCAGGAAAACACAAATGACGAACTGTCAAAATCCGGTCGTTTTTTTAGTTTGATTGTTGAACGATGGCGCTCAATATCTAACCTGGGTGAAACAATTCCTGTTGATGAGGGCTTGATGAAGTGGGCGTTTAGCTTTCAGACTTTTCCAGAGTAATAAACCCACCATATACGGTATCAAGTCCTACAACTTGGCTGACATGAAAAGTAACTGACATCGGCATTTATCACGGTGTTTTCAAAACTCTGAAGAAAACTGTGACCGAGCTACTCACTCCTAAGTGCATGTTAAATGCAGCATTTAGTTTTCATGGACAACGTCTACAATTGTGTTGCCTTGAGCGAGTTTTTCCTGGAAAAAGTTCACATGGCGTTTTATTTGTTCGCAAACAAAGCGATCTGTTTGTCGCGACTGTTGCTACAGCAACCAAGTGGGTCCAACCCCTTGTACCTGGTGCATTTCATACTCAAACCACCCAGTATTCTTTCATAGAGCCAGGAGACGGAAGGTCTTGCAATGGGTGTCATCATAGGTGGCGGAACCGGGGGGACCGCGTGGGCCTAGGCCCCCACTTTTATTTATGGGAGGGCCTGGTCCCCAACTTTTATATTTCGAGTTTTGCCTAAATAAGTACTAGTACAATTAGTATTGGGTCCATTGTTAAAGTAAATCGTTTAACGAAAAAAATGTTGCAGAATTTTGGCAGTATTTTGACAATATTATGTGTAATATATATTTGTAATTTGGCAGGATTTCGTAATTGTTTGACAGAATATGCCGTGCACAGTCTGTCACCCTGCTGTGGCTTGCTTATATCGCACTGGTGTTGTTGAACAGTGTTGCCAGATGGTGTAATACAACACAATTTTTTACAAAAATGATGTAAGTCTACATGCTTGTGTGCAAGAGGTCGGAAGGATTTATCCAGTGGGGGCACTAGTGGATTTTTCTAAAAGTTTTTGCAGAATGGGATAAAAGTGGTGAAATTTGTTTTTTGCCACTCAGAACTACGAAAACGGCTTTTTTGCGAAAATTTTGAAATTCCTGCCTCCTCTTCCGACGCCCATGCTTGTGTGTAGGAAAAGTTCGTGCCACACCATTAAAAAGTTGGTGTGATTTCAAGCGTATTAATATCATTCTAAATAGTGAAATTTGCTGAATCTTATATGCAAAATGAAATGTTTGACAGATCAGTTTCAATTGTTTGATCAATTTCATGATCAATTTCAATTGCGGAGAACGCGAGTTTGCTTGCTTTGTATATTTGTGTCACCACCCCAGTCCTCACTTCACTAAGTTGTTAACTCGGGCTCTTTTCTTTGGACCTTGTCAGTGTTCATATAATTTCATTCCATGTCTGGCCTTTCGCGTTCATGTTGCAGGTAACCTGGATAAAACAATATCGTTCGTAGTAGGCGTTCTCCCGACTTCGCTCGCGCTTCACTCGGGCTCATCCGTTAGAGCCCGAGCTGCCCTATGCAATAAAGTATTTTTTAAAACATAATTCATATCGGATTGAATGTTTTTGTATTTGTATATAGCATCGGATTGGAAGTCCAATCCAATGGGCAGTTCCCATTTCGAGAATCATTTCAAACGAACGATAAATTGTCCAGCAGCTCGGCCTAATCTGAATGAGTCTAGTATACGCAGCAGGGCTGTCGAGCCATAGAGCCGAAACAATTTTGCATGGCTAGATCCGGAGCCAAAATTTTTTCAGATGGTGGAACCGGAGCTGAAATTTGGTTTCCGGTTCCACAGAAACAGTTTGTGGGGCAAGCGAGTTGCACAAATAATGCAATGTTTTATTCTGTTTTTTGGACCAAACTGTTCTGGACCCGAAGCCAAAAGCTTCAAGTTGTTGGAGGCGGAGCCAAAAAATTTTGATGCCCGGAGACGGAGTCTGAAATTTGGGAACCGGCTCCAATGAGCCTGGTACGCAGAGGACTTACTGGCGTTATAATTGCTCTGTGACGTACGTTACTCCGTTATTCAAAAATGGAGAAGCTATCATGCGAAATTCTCATTTGTAACTGTAACAGAACAATAACAATCTCAGCCAGAATGAAAGCAAATGAAAATTTCAGTGACGCAAGCGTTGAACGTTTTTTTTCAGTCAGAATAAATCGTGTGATGAGCCCGAGTGACGCTGTCGACCTGGGTCGCCCTGTAACAGCCCACTTGAATTTCATGTGGTTCACCGATACGTTTTCATAGTGCTTCAATTTCGTCTAAAATAGTGTAATTTATACCTTCATATGGTGTATAGATAATGACGTCATATTTCAATGCCTGTGACGTCAAAGTTGCTAATTCAAACCACAAAAATCATCTATAGCTTTTTTGATGTGCATTTGTGCCCCCCACTTTGAAAAAGATTCCGCCACCCATGGGTGTCATCTATCACAGTGGGGTCCAACATGTCCTCTGCCAGCGCAATATCCAATGATAGATAAGAGACGACGTTTTGTTCTCGTTTAAGATCACATTTCGGCGGTTTATTTATTTATAGTTTTGAAAAACCATTTAACATCCAACCATATTCTTCTTGAGTATGCCATGCCGCAGTTATTCTAACTAAGTAAGAGAAGGTTGTTGACAAATACTCGCATGCAACAATCCCCCATTTTTGCTGAAGCACGAACGTCACCAGTGACGTCAAATTGATTTCGCGTTAGTTTCCACAATTTCTCATTGGCCTCAAAGGCTGTGAACCTCCTGAGTCAGGCATTAGTATTACGTTGCAGCATTAGTATTACGTCGACTTTATTTGTGTAATTGCATTTTCCTTTTCTCTTAACTGCAATGCATGTTGAAGTCTGGCGTTTTGCGTGTGGGAGTGAATACAATACAATATACAATATTGCAGGCACTGCGAAGATCGAAGTTGAAAATACAGTTAAACTATAAGCAGTGACGTAGCAACGGGGAGGATCTGGGGGCTCCGGACCCCGGCCGGAAACTCCTGGGAGGTGGAAGATTTAATATTGAATATTAATTCCTAAAGGTTGTTGAAACTCTTAAGTCTTTGTTTTGCAAGCCCTAGACTTGCGTAAAAATAGGAAATGTGGTTGTGGAGCGGGCAAAATGATAAAATGTTTAGTCAAAATCTTGGGTCAAATCCTGTGTGCTAAAGCAGGCCTACCTCTGTATTGGTCTGGAAATTACGGCTGTTTAAACGACATACTTGGAGGCAATTGCCCCAGCAACTACACCTTCCTCCCCAACCAAAGCCATTTCTCTCCACCCCAGGAAAAAGTCCTTTGCACAAAGTTCAGAGATGACATGCGACCACAGGCTTGCAAACGTTACTAGTCCAGTAGTTTGAGGCTCATGTTGACCCCCCTCACTCAATATCTGATGAAAATAGTTTTGCATGAAATCAGATTAAATATATTCATAGCTAGCTTAGTCCTTTTTCACCCATCTTGCGATCATGGGCCTCCACAGAAATTTTCCCAGGGGGTTAACGTCGACATTTTGATTATTATCCTGTTTCAGGTTGCTGACGATGCAGTGCAAATCGACGTTTACAAGATGCCTTACCCTTTCTTTACCACAAAGAAAATACCCTGTGTTACGGCAACAGTCACAAACATTGCGCTTCGTTGGCAGCAATGCTTTTTTTCGCTCATGCTTCTTTTCACACTGTACAAAACTACGTGGCTTACCACTCCGCAGTCACTGTCTCGCTGCATTACCTTCCAAGATATCTGCGTTCAACAGTCACATGCAGCAAAACGCCTACTGCCGTAACTTGAAGCGAATATTGGAAGATTTGTTGCCATGCTATTGTTACTCAGTAAAGATCAACAGTAGAACAATCATCACGCAAGTTACGCAACCTTCCTCTGCTGGCAAAGGAGCGAACATGACTAAACTGCAAACTCATCACTGCATGGCGCCAAAAGAGTGGACCTGGCTCTTGAGCAGTGTGAGTTTCATACCGGCAAATAAACTGTGGCTGCAAGAATTAAATCAACTAATCGGAATTAAGCTGCTGGTTCTCTATAAATTTTTATTCTTAGTCCCAAGTTCCAGGGGGGACAAATGCCCGTGTTGCACCCCTGGCGGACGCGCGTGCGATCCTTAGCAACGCTCAAACGGCACACCATCACATCACATGACACATTTCGACATTGGCGACGAACATTTCTAGGCACGTCTCATGCTGTTTATAATGTTGAGTGGAATATTTTCAATAAAAAAGTGCCATAAGCTGTATCCTGGACATTAGGTGGGTTTATCAGCATTAAATTTTGGCGCGTGAAGTAAAGAAATCTGACAAAGTAGCGTTGCTCAGTTTCAGTAGAAATGATGTTTTTCTTTATGATGTAATGGTGTCGGAAAACGACGTTCCTGAAGCGATATGATGCAGTTGGTGTGTTTGCGTGGGTAATTTTGAGTTCAGATTGTAGTCTTGAATTGCAAGTAGAGTAAATCAGTGCCAGGCGACAGGCAATGTGGGTTTCGTATTAAGTTTAAATGCTGCAGAATGAAGAAAAGTTGACGAAATACCCCGGGTCAACAGATGCATATGAAAAGAAGGTAACAAAGGTAGATAGAGGAATGATGATAGAGGTGGCGAACAAGCAGAAAAATCAAGACGCAATATCGAGAATGAAAAGTAAGACCCAATTCAGTTTGTGAGTGTTTGATTTTGATCTTCAAGATGCTTTATTATTCATTATATCTTTAATAAGCACTAAATATTATCTTCTTTCATTTTCAAATGGTTGTAGGCAAATTTAGGGGTGGAAAGGGCGGCACTTTTATGATCCACCCCGGGCGACACTTAGCCTCGCTATTCCACTGGACTACAACAGTGTTGGCCAAGTCGTCGATTCTTGGCAAGAGGTGGGTTTCCTAACTGTGAATACAAGTTAATTGTTTTCGATTAGTCGACGCACATCCGTTACTTTTCATTCTCATCAATTGATGTTTGAGCATGTCAAGGAGATGCACCTTTCTTTTGATTGGCGAGCAACTTTGCACAACATTGTTCTATCCTCTGCGTTGAATCTTCGTTAATAAACGGCAGTGGACTTACTTCCTGGAAGTAAATTAATCATATCAAACAAAGAGGGTATGCACGCGGACGCGGCAGGAAGAAAGCAAGTCCACAAGTACCAGCAACAAGAGGGTCGATTCAAGTCCTCCATACTTTAGTAACGCACGCTTGTTTCTGGCCTGAAATTGTTGTGGCAAAAATCTGCCCACAGCTCTTAAATATGCACGAATGTACCTGGGGACATACTTTCAGAATATGTAAATCCATCAAATTACATCCACCACGTGCTGTCCATCAACCTTGCCCTTGAGTTGGATGCAGCAATGGACACTTCAGACATACTGTACGTGCGCAATTAGGTTGGGACAGGGTGACGTGTCCCGGTCGCGTGGGGTGTAATGTGCCATGTTCTCTCACTTTTTTCTCAAACACGGAATTACGTGTGCGTATTTCAAGTGAATTTGTTAACTCCGTGAAAGGCGTAAGACTAGAAGATTATAAACTTTTGGTATCTTTTGATCATTTTTGCAAACGTTCGAACAACTCTAGCAAGAACGTACCATTTTTTTCTGTACAAGAGGTTTGCGAGGGATTGGATTTTTGTTTGGATCAAGCACCAAAAGTCATATTTTACTTTTCGAGGAAAATATTTCAAACATCTATTCAGGCCACCTTTGCATTCACAGGTAGTTCCCAAGTTAGGGAACTTAGTCATAGAAGATATCGAAAACAAAGCAATCACAGAATTTCACTACCCACCTAAAATTTTGAAACTCTATGTGGAAGATACATTCGTTATCATCAATCGAATGTAGTTGCCACAATTTTTTCAATTTTTTGAACGCCATTGAACCTGCTCTTCAGTTCACTCACGAAATTGAAAGTGGTGGAGTTCTGGCTTTCCTGGATGTGACACTAACCCGTGAATGCACCGGTTGTTTGGACTATATACTGTTTGCAGAAAACCAACACGCAGAGACGGATACCTCAACTTTCGTTCAGACCATCCTTTACAACTCAAAAAAATTGATTATTCAAATATTGCTATGTAGAGCAAAACTTTTTACGTCTAATGAAGCCAAATACCAACAACAGATGAATCGCATGAAACAACCCGTCAAGAACAATGGTTATCCTCCAGACAATGGTACTCCAGCATTGACGACTCGTTCAAAAAAAACAACCAACACCAAGAAAATGATAGAGAGCCGATTCTTCAGTGGTGTTACCATATTCTCCTGTCTTATAGGAAGAACTTCAACGATGTTCAAAGGACCACAAAATTAAATCGTTTTGAAAATTCATGCGAACAATTATTGACAAGCTGCGAAATGAGAAAGGTCCTGACCACCCTTTTGATCGTCAAGGCGCGGTATACTGCGTACCGTGTGGTGACTGTCACCAGAAGTACTATGGTGAAAGAAAAAGGTCCTTCAACACACACAAAAAGTAACACATTAATTATATAAAGTATTTCCATCCTTACAAAAGTGCTCTTACTAAACACGGGTAAGAGTTGGAACATTGCATGAACTGGTCGCAAAATCAAATTGTTGGGTTTGAGCATGATTTTAAAAAAAGACGGTTTACTGAATCGTTTTTCATTTCCACACCCAACGTAATAAAACAGTATTCCTTCTAAGGTGCGCAATTGTGCAAACGCTCAGTATCACGCTGCCATTTGCGCTGTGAAATCTCATTCTCGCGCACTTCCAAATTCAATATCGTAAATTTAGTACATAGCCTTTGTAACGCTTGAAACGCTTCAGTGGTTGTGTGTCAATGATTGCGCAATTGTATGCGCACTAAAAATGGTTGCTAAGTGTAGATTTTCTTAGAGGAACACTGATCATAAATGAAAAACGTTCAGGCCTTTTTGCACAAAAGAAAAAGCGACGCTTGGCCAGAATCGACTGAATATCAGATTGCATACTTTTACTTAATTTTAGTTCAGCTTGCAGTATATTTATATCGCTCTTCTTTTATTCACAACCTACTCTCCGTTATCTCCCTTGCCTTTTCATCGTCGTTATCATTGCTTTTGTTTTTTTTTTTTGAACAGTTGAGCAAAGACGTTTATTATTGCTATCCTGTTGGTTGGTTCTGCACCATGTTGTAACCAGATGTCCGTAGACGGAAGTATACATGATTGATCACTCCCAAAAAATCCCAGCAACAGCACGTAAGCATCGTCCATGACTAATACTGAAGTTTTTATTAACTCTGCCCTCATATTGTGCTTCACTAGGCTACAATTTACTGCAATAAGCTGCACTTCTTGGAACTGGGCTTATATTCTAATCAATAAGGTGTATCAGTTCGGACGTGTACCCAGATTGTTGTTAGTTTTAGTTTGACGTTTGCTAATCGTTTTGGCATGCAATGTTTTATGCCTGCAAAAACAAAATTTTATTTTTTAGTTTAACAGTCATTGCATGGTATCTTCAAAGTCATGAAAAATATGTCTCCAAATATTTCTTCCTGAGTTTATTGTTGTGGCAGAAAAGCAGAACCATACGCGTTTTGCTTGATGAAGTCGTTTAGACTTCGTTTGCTAGATAGACAACTCTTTATCTATGGCTAAGCCTGTTTATACTCGTCTTAGGTCATTCAACTTTAGAATTTTTCGTTTGTTTTTCGTGCACCATTCGGACTCAAAATGTAGCCTATGTCAGAGTTTCGGTCTTGGCTTTATGAGACTTACTCTCCGAAAACAACGTTTGGCAAAACTGCAAGCTGCGGGCAAAGGCTTCCACCGAGTACCTTGAAATTGTTTGAAAAGTGTACTGTACAGCAGGGTGGCCAACAAGTCGATCGCGATCGACCGGTCAATCGCTGAGCGTCAGTTGGTCGATCGCGCCTGATTTTGCATTGAATTGACAAGATATCTAAAAGGAGCACTTTTCAATCAATACTCCAGAAAGTACCTACATAAAAATTATCCATCAATTTGGTTGGTCACGTATATTCTTTGGTGCCTCTTGCGATTGCTGACCATAGGCCTACAGGGCAGATGCCGCGAAAGTGTTGTAATTTTTTCCTATTATTGCGTAGCATTCATGATTTAGGCGTAACAGTCACTTTGCCTTCTATCTGTGCAGCACTTACTAACAGGGTTGCCAGGTTTGCCCTTTTGGGGCCAAATTTCAGAAATTTGGTCCCAAATAGCACTTCTGGCCCCAAAATTTTTTAGCCTTTTTTCAGGACAGACTTGGCCCCTTGCAAGAATTAGATCTGACCACCCTAAGTCCTGTCTGAGAAATCATATTTTTACTCTTTTTGACTAAATTTTGTTAGGATCCTTAGAGTTTCTGAGTTAAAGTGAAAGTGTGTTCATGAGAATAGAGTTACTTGCTGCAGTCGTAGAGGCAGCGGTAAGAACTGTTACATTACCTAAATTATTGTTATTCAGGTGGTGCACTTGTTTGTTGCTTTTGTTCAGATTGTTGTTGATCGCTTTAGCACTCATAGAAGATGGTAAATTTATGTCAGTTTATGGCTACACATGGAAATTAAGTTGTTCTGTTACGATCTTTCATCATGTACTTGTTTCGCTGTTGAGCTACAATTGTGATTGAGGAACATTGCCATTCAATATTGCTAAGTATGCGTTCGTATGACTTTGCAACTGCTTATAAATTTGAAAAAATTGTTGGCCCTTTTTTTGGCCCCTTATCTTAGAATTTGGCTCCTATTTGGCTCTTTTTTGGACCAGATTTGGCCCCTTGGCAAGAAGTAGATCTGGCAACCCTGCTTAATAAGGCGATGGTATACTGCATTTGCACGTGCGATACTCAACTGTGGCATTTTGTACTTGTGACTTTATCACCGACCGGTCGATCGCGAGTGAGCAAGAAATTTTCTAGTCGATCCCAATCGAAGACAAGTTGGCCACCCCTGCTGTACCGAGTTAATGCAGTACAGAGACATTCTATCTTTTTACCAGCTGATGCCAGGTTCAGATGAAGATAATACAACCAGTTGCTTTCCTGAAGGCAGAGACTAGTTTCATTTTTGATTGGAGCATAAAAACTAGCGGCAAAGATACGCAATTCCAAGTTTTTCCATAATGTGAGCAGCACAAACGACTCTTAGAGGCTTGTGTTGCATCATGAGGACTTCACGCTGGTGTAAGCAATAAGACTGATTTTTCAGAGCTGCTCTATCGCATCAGTTTTTTACTCACTGGTTGCACATTTCTGCTGTCAACAAAATTCTCTAATGCGTTACCTGCAATCTGTAACCAGTCAGGTAACTTTTGCTGTTCATATATAAATTTGTTCATTTATAAATTTCTGTCTTCTGCCTGTTTATAAGTTTCTGCCAAAAACATTGTTGGAGTCTTACTAGTGTCGGATTTTTTGACTTTGCCAAAACTAAGCTTTTGTTTTGGTTTTAACTGACTATTGCATGAAGCCAAAAGAAAAACGTGCGCTTCAAGATTTATCAAGAAAATCAATAAAGTTTTTCCCCTTTCATTATATTGCGCATCATGGACAAGATTCTGTTTGTTGGAAATTTTTACGCGGCTGAAGGAAGGTTGAAAAGTGCGCGAGACATTGCGTTTGCATATCCCTTCGCTAGTTATAAAAAAAGCTTATAAGAATAAAGGAAAGATTTTCTCAAACCGACAGATACAGAGGTTTGAGGCATGTCGCTTGCGATGCCATCAGTTCCGTCGACCACGGGAGTCTTTGGTGAGCCATGAAATTTCCTATGATACTTTTGTAAAAGGGCACCTCCGTCCCCGTTGCCTCCTCATCCACCCGATCTCCGGTGTTCCCGCTTCCTGCTGAGCTTCGTCGCAATGGAGCCGCACTGCCTCTAGCATGCCCTGCCATGGAGACTGGACATTTGCTCCACTCAGCGCTCACCTGTCCATCAAGTGGGAATGCACAGCATCTCAATCAAGATACCCATTTGTACCCTCCGCACAACTCATCAGTTCATCTGACAACAACAGAACTGCAACGCTCTGGGCGGATAACTGATGTAAAAAGGAGTGGTTGGTAAGCACTACGAGACTCCGTACTCTCATCCCCGACATCGGCACCCACCCTCCTGGAATGGCCCTGCTAAGGACAGCGTGGGTCCGACTTAACCGCCTCCGCACCGGTGTCGGACGTATCCGCTCCTGCTTGTACAAATGGGGTATGTCCCCGTCTACGACTTGTGCGTGTGGCGCAGAAGAACAGACCGTTGACCATGTTGTCCTTCATTGTCCAATCCATCAACTTCCCCAAGGAGCACATGGCCCTATGGTTCTGGATAACGAAGCAATCGAATGGCTGCTCAACACTGCCCCAAGGTCTAGCGCGGCCCAGTAGTACATTGAAAGAACTCGCTCAAACGATGAAGAAGAAGCGCACAAGCAACGGTTCTATTATGTCTTAAGCGTGATTTGTTGCTTTGTAAGCTTGACTGAGTGTTGATGTACTATCTTTCTCCATTAATTATACAAGCTGTTTTCTTAACCAAAATGTAATAAACTGCTGTGAAGGTTTGCTTTAATAAGTTCTTCTGTTGCAGTAAGTTAAGTTTACAAAAAAGGTTAGTTTTTCAAAGCATTTGTACTTTGCCTGCACCGTCCGCATCAGGGCCACAACTTGTGTGCAGGGAAACCAGGCAATTACGCTCCCCGAAATTTTCAAAAACTTGTTTAGTTGTTAGGTACAACATCAGGTTATAATGAATTTGCCCCCACGAAAGTACTGTATCAGCGGGTTACGGCCCTGGTTCGCGTATCTGCACGTTTTTCAAAACAAATAATGAAATTGTTAGATGAAAGATATATTTACAGGTCAACGTCCACCTTAAATTTAAGAATCATATGATGACAAATTTTGCAATCAAGTTTGATCCACTCTTTTCACAACCTGAGTACACGTCATTAGCAGTAGTTCTAAATTATCCATTTAAACGGTATTTAAATCTGTCCTTGTCACTAAATTCCGTTTGAAGTTAATTTTTGACATTGTTTTTTCCTCCAGATACTTCTTCGTAATTAACTGATTAAGGAAATTATCTAAGAATACCAAAGAACTATGTTACCTCTAGTCTAAGGTGCGCAGATGCGCAGTATCACAAGACCAATTGAGCAGTGAAATCTCATTCTCGCGCACTTACAACATTCCAAATTTAACATTGTATATATATCGAATAGCCCTTTCAACATTTGAAATGCTTCACTAGCTGTGTGTACACATGGTTGCGCATGCGCACGAAAACAAATATTTGCTCAGTGTAAAATTTTCTAATAGGGAACACTAGAAAGCAAAAAAATTCTGATTTGCAGCTTTAAGAAATTCCTTCCCTTAGGGATACATTCAAGTAACTATAACCTGACTCGTCTCGAAGATTTTCGGTGTTTTCTTTTGATGTAAGTCTTTCCGTAAATGTGTAAGTTATAAGTATAAGTTGTGAGGTCTTTTGAATTCATCCCACTAGCATCCACCACAAAGAATAAAATTCGCACCAAGAATAAATGTACACGCAAGGTTTCTACAGTTTTATGAAAATCATACCGGTACGTAGTTTACATGCTCACCACGTGTCAAGAGCATAAACGTTTCCATTGATTTGAAGCAAATCAGTCCACTATATTGCCAATTCATGTAGAGAACACCACTTAATCTTGCAAAGTGCTTTACTATACTTAGTTGTTGTTCAATTTCTGACCAACGCAGCAGGGATTATCAGTCATTTCAAACTTCATCCCAACTAACAGCTCTACTTCTCACCATACAAGCTTTGTATTTCTATCATTGATCAACTGACTTCCTGATGTTAGGAATGTCGAACTGAAATATCACGGGTGCTATTTTAATGGACTACATAAGTACTAAACGCATATTATACATGTGAGTAAATATGTTTTGTTCAAAACATTATATTTGGAGTTGTCATGATGAAGTTATTCTATTCTCTACGAGAAAAATAATGTAATTGGCAACACACTATCGCTGAAAGCTATGTTTTCCTACCTATAATTGTTATCATTTCTGCAAGCAGATCTCTCAGTATAGTGATCGTCACAAGCATTGTCAGAATGCTTTAGGATTCTTGCTGACTCATTCCAAGTTGCAAGCTTAAAGTCATCCTTTCCGTATTGTGCACATGGATCTTGCTTTTATTACTTCCTTAATTGAAACTTTAGAAGAAAGCATATCCTATAACCAGCATCAGTACCCGAAGCACAGCAGGCTACACGGGCCTAGTGTAGACTTGTTGTGTATCGCCGCACTAAAGAATGGCTTCCGCCAGTGCTTCTCAACCTTTTCCGGTTTCGTTCACGCCTGCCATCCATTGCTGCATTCCCATTCACCGCACTATGAATATATGGCCGATCTTCCAACAATTATAGTACATCGAATGTTCATTGTTAAACCACGGTATTTGCTCTACCTTATCCACAGCATGCTTTCCACCATGCAGCGAATGGGCCAAGATCTTCAAGGTTGGCTTGATTACCAGTCATGTAGACGAGACCGTAACCTTCGAGACCGAGACCGAGACCTGGTTAAAATTTCGAGACGAGACCGAGACCGAGACTTCATCAAAAACTCCGAGACCAAGACCGAGACTCAAGTCTTGAAGTTCGAGATCGAGACTCGAGACTTCAGAATTTGTGCATTTTTCCGAACGTTTTGAAAAATGTGTCGTCATGACTTCTAACTTGAATTTTTTACAAATTTTTGGCATTTTTCCGACTTGTTTTGGTTGTTTCTTACCTGAAAATACAACAAACAAAAAATCGTTGAATTATAGAAATTTTAATAAACCATTTCTTTGCAATATTCAAAGTCTCGAGAC
>JGI24159J19872_10004547_pt1 | contig 17703 bp, 11 predicted proteins | sample Ectturendosymbi4_FD_19872 | JGI IMG/M metagenome (IMG submission 19872) | reverse complement strand
TTAGGTATCTTGTCAATTCAACGCAAAATCAGGCGTGATCGATCAACTGAGTCTCGGCGATCGACTGGTCGATCGCGATCGACGTGTTGGCCACCCCTGATATATGCTGATGCAGGAGAAAGTTCGCAGCATTTGGCCGATTTCCATCTCTTGTAACTTTAATCAAGCAGGGTCTCATATCAAAACTACCACATAATGATAATAACCCTCAGTTTTTCTGCTTAGTATGTCTGTCACAACATTACTAACAAGAACCGCAAAAAAAGCACAAATACAACGGGCGTAATCAGGTGGGAGGAATTGTAGGAGAAAAGAGCAGGTTTAGAACCACAGAAAATTTTACCGCAATTTTGTTTCAGGATCCAATGTCAGTGTTTACTGTTTATTATGACTTCATTGTGACTGTCACTGGCAGCAGTGGAAGCATTCAACTGACAACTAAACAACACATGTTAAGGCATGTTAAGGTAACAAGAGAAAGGCCGAGCATATAAATTTTGAAATCTAATTTTTATTGTTTCGAAATCATAACATTTTTCGACGACAGACTTACAACCACAATTTAACAATCTACGAAAAGTCGAACATCATCAGCGCTGATGTTTATTCGAAATGATTGTCAAGCAAGGTACGATGTGCAGCAAATGACATGTTGGCCAACGAAGTAGCGCCAGGCAACTCGCTCTGTTCCTACACAGCTGAAGACGTCTTCTTTCCGGTAAGATGAACGCAGTCAAGCATCACAATGAAAAAATCACAAAACGTCACGTCGCCGCTTCACATACCTGGCTATCTTGAGGTTTGAAGCCCCGCAAACCCTGAATTGTAATTTCAAACGTGTGCTCTCCGGCTCCTGACGACGACAGCTTTTCATCCTGGACAGGCCCGATCATGCGATGACCACGTGGTGTTGCTTCACTGGAGTCAAACTCCTTTTCGCTCCGTAACTTGTCAACCTAAACCAATAAATTTGACTTGATTAAACAATTTAAAGTTATTGGTGTACCTGTTTCATCACTCAAAATCATTGGACAGTTCAACATCATTTCCTTTTAACTCTCAACTGATGCACCTGGACGCAATTGCACAAGAACCTGGCAAAGTGATGGTGGTTCGGCGCTTTCTGCAATTTGCTGTTCCAGTTAACACTTAAGTTTCTGACTAATTTAGTAAAAGTGCACTAAAAATCCAATAACAGCGTGGAAAAATAAATTATTCCCGACTTGCCTACTGGTGCGGCAACGCGGGCGAATACTAGCGATGGCAACCTCCCCATGCGAGGCGCACATTCGAGCAGTTCCCGACATGGAGGAAACGCAGTGCAGTTTGTTTCAATTCGCAATCGCGTTACCTGTTTCTTTGACCCGAGAGCAAGCAAGGCCTGCAACTTGCCCCGTTCCTGGCCGGTGAACACGTCCACAATCGGTAGAAACCCATCTACGGATACAATTGGGTCTTCTGACTGTAAAAATGACCTAGAACAGAATAACATATCAAGTGTGTAAAGTTTCTTTAAAAAGGCGGAAGTTTGTGTTCGTACAGCCATAAGTTCGCAAGTGGGTTTTGCAGCAAACTTTTAACATGATACCATCCTTGAGAAAAACCTTGTCTTTCGTTTGCATATCTCTTAATAAATTTATTGTACGTGCATTGCAGATCACTTTTATCAAAAAAATACGAAAAAGACAAATCAGTGTATAAGGCGAGATTTCTGATCAACTTGTACTTTGATTTCTAAAAACATAACTATTTACCACCACCAGGCAATGTAAAAAATGCGAACATCTCGCATTCGACCTAGAGAACATCAAACAGCAACTGAGAGCTTCGTTGCAGACAGTTATCAAAGGAAGGTTCTATCCACTTTAAAGGACGTTCAAGACGCGTTTGCTGAGCAGCGACGCCGCAAAACCCGGATAACTACTCACGCTACCTTCTTTTCAGAGTCATAACAGTCTACAGAAGGTTCCCTGACTACTTTCGCCTGAAAACAGAAAGCGCTTCAGATGTTTCAAACAAGTATGTTGTTATTGCACCCAGATTGATCGCTTACGGCCTAAGCCATTACGTTTTACAGCTGCAGGTACCGCTGTGTGTGAAGCTGTGCAAATAACAACATGCTATTGTGCAGTCACGTGATACATCTGTCGTTTATTACAGAAAGCAGGAGCGAAGCACGTGAAATGGATGAAACGTACCTCGCAATGTCATCATCTTTAAGTGATTGATGAAAAACGTTGAGCGGGATTTTGACGAGACCCATCAGCTTGTCGGAGATGTTACCCACGCCAGGAACCTTCGTCCACACTTCGACCACCATGTAGTTGTCGCGCATCCGCGAGAACATCTGCCCGCTTATTTTCACTGGAATTACCTGAAACACATGTTGAACACATTTTTGAATTTTAAAAAGTGGTGTTTATACGTTTGTCCCTAAATATGGAGTAGGAACCAATTTTAGGTTGGTCCACCACCAAGTGGCGCTGCACGTCTGCTGAACAAGGGGAAATCACTAATTTGACCTCATGTCAAGAACTTGTTATTCTTCATTGTTTAGGTAAATTTGAGGATTTCACAGAGACCATAGATAGCCTTTGCTCCAAACGGATATCCTTGATTTCTATCGAAATGTTGTTTACTGCTCATATCCTTTTTCACAGCATTTTAGGAAGAAAGTTCCTGTTGATGGTGATACGAAAGTCGGTCTGCATTTTTCAAGACAAAATCAGCTTTCTAGCGCAACAGGTTCTTGACATGAGGTCACATTAGCGATCTCACCTTGCTCAGCAGATGTGCACCGCCACTAGGTGGTGGATCAACATAAACTGGTTCATATGTCATTTTTAATATTTCAACGCCAGATCTATGTGGAAAAATTGCAACGGCCTAAGACAACTTCTTTCGTTAACGTGACACAGTGCCCAGGAAAAACTGAGAAAACTAGGCTCAATGCATGAACGAGGTTTTAAAACTTCAATTCTTCCAAAGCTTGAAGTAAATACTTCCTACATGAACGAATTCACGGCAGCAAACACAGAATACATGAAAAGATTTTTCCGACAAAAAAGGCAGTAAAGACATGTAACTAAAGAGGTAAATATTTAATAAGTTGAAAACCTGAGAGAAATCATAGACTGGATTTGAAGTATTCCAAACAACAGTAGACTTTGAAGCCTCGTCCGACGCAAAACTTCGACAAACCAGGTAAGTACTTGGAAACCTGCACTTCGCTTGTGGACTTCCATGGGTTTTTGTAGCTGTAAAAATAATTTCATATTAAATGACAAACGGAAAGCAAATAAACTCATGTACGCGCCTATAAAGACGTTCGAGGCATAAATCGCGATCACGGTGAAACAAAGAAAAGCAAACCAGTATCAATCTGACATCATTGTATGTATCACGTTCACACGATACTGCTCGGGTCTTTCACGAAACAAGAAATACGGTGGTGCCTCTACACCTGTTTCGCAAACGAATACGGGCTGCACCATGCTTTTTACACTATGCATAAAATGAACCTTACTTAATTCCATTTGCAATAGCGCATATTATGCAGACGTTGGCTGTTACGTACATGTGCCATACAGATGAATAAAAAAAATGAAAAAACTGACAGTGTTTCTCGACAGTTCTTTAGAAATTGAATAAGCAAAGACGTATTTGATTTCGGGGAGGTGAAATCAACTCAGAAATTTTTAATTCGCTATTGTTTCAACATAAACAAACGTGTTTGATCGCGATGAGTTAATTACATGTGAATGAATGTTATAAGTTTCATTAGATCTTGTTATTTCACGCAGCTGAACAAGATCGTGTTCTGATGAAGGTTTGCCTTTAGGCTTGTTGAAACGATGACGAGGTTTTACCGTGTTACATTATAATGCACTCAACTCCACTTACTTCACATTGTCCACTTATCTACGTTCGTGTCAAATTTGACTGCAATAGGAAGCTCCGGGATTTTTTGCAAGGTATCGGTATTTTTTAATCGAGCTCATATCGATATATCGGTGCATTTCTAGTGTTGAAACCCATATTTGCGCCTTGTTCCAGGAATCATGCGTCAGAGTCATGTTCGGGTTTTTGGCAACTAATTCTGGTCAGTCGGTTGCTGACTATCCCAAGTGATTTTCAGTGATGAGTCACTTCGAGTCATATTCGCAGTTAAGCTTAAATCTCTAAACATAAAGCAGTTTACTTCCGCTTACACAGCGGTCGCTTTGTTCTGGTTCCAGCATATTTAACTGATGCAAATTGACTTCATTCCTTCCCAAAAATAAAAAACTGGAGAGAACCAAGTCGTTCAAAAGACAAAAACTGATTCGTTACAAAACGAGATTACCAACACCTCTCCGAAGTCCCAAAACTTGTTATTGCAATACCAGTATGTATAATCAACTGAAATCATCACCAACTGAAATCTTCAGATCTCTGACGGTATCTTCGATTTTATATATGCCATTATGCCCCGGTCAAGTCTACATTTTAGGCTACAGCAGCTCCACAGACGTGGAGCTTACTGCGATGCAGGAGACACATCTGCTGTTGTGCGTCGAAAGACACCGAAGGACGATATTTCTGTTTGTCCTTTGGAACAAGTTTCATTTTCATAACAGAAAATAAGCCTGTCTATGCCACCACCAGCGAATTGCCGTTTACGTTTGCAGCACACTGAACGGGCTCAATGTACTGTTATTTTAATGGCATACAGTATATCGGATATTACGTACCGCATCAATTTCAAATATTAGTTCTAAATATGTACATTTCTTTTTCAATCACGTCGCTAATTTACTGTAGAAAATAGAGTTGACCAACTACGAACCTGGAACGTCACGTGCTTGCTTCAGCAAAACATACAATTGAAGTATATTTGCAGGAATCACAGAATTCAATCTGCAGTCAGTTCCACAAGGAGAGCCTGGTGTAGCTGGAGCTTCAGTGCGCTGACCAACTGAACTGCAGGTGCGACACAAAACAACTGTGACGTTACAATTTAAGCTTTTTGAACCAACACTCTTGCTAGGCCAGCTTGCAAAGTTTGTAAGACAATACTTCGAGGGAGCTGCGTTGAACCCACAAAATACAGACACATATTGTCCCAACTTAGTCGCACGACCTATTTACTATCACGACCCTATTATGTGTACATTGTTGTATTTTCATCTTAAGATAGAAATTAACACCTTATTGTGGCCCGCCCGTGGTATTCCACAATCCGTGTGGCTCGTGGTAGTTAATAGGTTCTTCATGCCTGATTATCGTTATCTTGTCTGACATTGTTCCCTCCACCGAAACAGGAAAAAACACGTGATTTCGTATTCATTGCAAAACAATAAAGAGTTATATTTAGCTATTCATCGTGTAAGTTTGATTGATTTAGGCCTGAACAACTACCCGTGAAAATAAGATTCCTGTTTTGGGAGTGACTCGAACTGGTTTTCGTTGTAGAGCTGTTTAAGCGATAAAAGTTATTTTGCTCCATGTAACCCACAAAAATCAGGGCAATTAACTTAATTTTAGATCACCCATAATTGCTGATTTATGGCCACCCGACTTAGAAAAGTGAGCTGAATCACTTGAAATTCACATCCACGTGATTGCAAAAGCTATGCACGTAGCTTTTTTATCAAACAGCAGCGTTTGCCACAGACGAGCACTTTGCAAGCCCAAGATGTCCGGTGCAGTAAGAAAGAAGCAAAATTTACATCAAAACAAATGAAGTTAGTTTTCATTTAGCAGCTTGCGCGTTAATTCCCGTTTTCCAATTCTGTTCGTTCAGCTCTGCTGCAAAGCTCAATGCAGAAGAAGCAATCGAAAATATTTACAGAAGTGAAGTAAATCGTACATGAGGCCATTCTGCAAGTAACAATGCGTAAATATACAGACAGCACTGGCCAGAGCGGAGTTAACTTTCTACCGATAAAATTAGCTTGTAGCATGAGGGAAGAACACTAATGGTGGAATTACAGTTACACAGTTGGTGTATGATTTACCTAATGTGCGATGTGAACAAGCTTACCGTATTTGAAGGATATTTTAATCGGTTGTTCCCGGTTTGGGGATGACTAACTTGTGATTTGAAAAGTATATTGATTTGAGATTTATTGAGATTAATCATCCTCTGTTTTCCACAACACACTGTTCATTAGATCGTTTGGCATTTATGAAAAACTAATGTGGAGTAATTCATTTGCTGTTTAACCCGGTAAATTTTCCTGTTGCTTGATCTTTTCTGATTTGCAAACATTCAGCATCATTCGGTAGTGCAAGAGTACTTGTAGGTCATTCCCCATTACAACTTAATGTATGTTGTCCTTTAGGTGCGCCAATTACAGCTCAACTCGTTGACATAAAGACTTTTCTATCTAAATTGCGAATCACTTAATTTCCAGGAGATGAAGAAGCTTGATTTTAAGCATCGCACAGCCTTGATGAGACTCACAGGTCTCAAAGGGGCCTGGTGTGTGTCGTAACAATCACAAATACACAGGTTAAAGTTTTCAAAACAGTAATCACTTTCGCATTATGAGGCTTTTGGTTTATCGCTAACATCTGCGGTATTCACCAACAATACAGGGGGCGAAAGTCTTTGAATAAAACGAGATAACAACCATTGTGCAGGTCAGAAACCACCAGAATACAGAAGCTCAACTGGTGAAGATAAAACGCTATAAAAGGCACAAACATTTCGATCGTTGCACAGACCACATTCATTCCGGTAAAAGACATAACTGAGATAACCCTGAAGAAAAAAAAACAAGAAAAAAACAACATACAGAGCCACGGAGAACCTTTTTGAGACACAGAAACTCTAAAGCCGAGTGAACACATCGCAAAAACAGATGCTGCAAATATTCTGCACGTTGCTATTCACAACGTTATTGAAAATAATATCATAATTTTCTACAAATGGTGCATGCCATAACTAAGGGTTGCCAGCTTTTACTCTTTGGAACTGATAAACGGACAAGAACATGGCAAGAAAATCTTGCATCAGGTACACCGCCCCACGGTTCCATTGGGTAAATTGTTCGGTAACAAGCAACTGCAATAAACTGGAAGAAAGTTAAATGAAACTTACATCCGCTTCGATTCCATTTCGGCATCACTATCAAGAGGCAGAGTTCTTGTCAGGGCATACGGGTGCGCAGTTTTCACCGATTGGGGATGCTTAACGGGAGATAGCTGCACAGTCAGGTCTTTGCTGTCTCCGGTCAAGTCAATACAGACCTGACAAAACCAACTCACTTTTAAATGCGGGAGATACGGACAATGGATTACCGGCTCAGCCCTACATCGTAACCAAGTTTTCAGCCTGCATATTTTAGTGAAGTGTAGAATGCTTGAATGTGTTCATTCTCTTAAGCACAAACCCATTGTTATCAAACAAATGCCTTAGTATTACCGGTATGTGAAAATCACACGCAACTCAGAAGTTGAAGCGAAAGTTTGCAGCGCATACGTGTCAATGTAAGTCTGGCAAAAGCAAAGGTTAGTGACACTACGACGCTACTCCCGCCAATTTAAGTCACCGCTATAATGGCCCGTTTGCGCCATGTCAAAAAAATTATTTCAATTGACAATTCTTTTAAATCGATAACAAAATCTCAAAACAATATTTCCAGAAAAAGTTTAATTACGTCTTCTTTAGTTATTGAGCCTTGCTTTAAAATCATATGTTCCATGTTAGTCTTTAGTGCAGTTTCGCCATTCTGGAATGGGCAAACAAGTTAAGCAAAAAATAGTTTTACACTTTTGCTTTAGATTTTCATTTCAAAAATTTTTCTTGAGTTTGGTTCCTTTTCTGCCACAAAACCCGTACAAATTCTTTCAAACTGAAAAAAATATAATTTTAGACATATTAAGCAAGCTCCAGTTATCCTAAGCCTGACCTATCACTCATGTACTCGAAACTGGAAAGCAATCCTTCATTTGCTCATGTCGGAGTTATCCAGTGCTACAACTGACACGTATTGACTATCTAATTGTAAGAACAACCATCATTCTGATGCAAGTTAAGAACCCTACAGAACCATACACAGTCTGCTACAACTTATATTACAAGCACACATGATGAGCTTTCCTATAGCTTATGGTCTAGTATTCTACGTTGTACCTATGACATATGTCCATTGTACTTAGGCTAATCTAGCTGCAAGGTGGGAAATGCAAAGCCACCTTCCGAAATGTTTAATTCCTGGCACGCATTTTGCAATTTATGCTTATAACCACAGTCATTATTTTAAATCGACATCAACAAAGCAAAACACATTAGAATTTGTTGAGAGAATGCAAAGAAATATGGCTAGCGACGATTTATTAGATGAAAAATTGTAGTAAAAATGAATATGGATCATACTAATTTCCAGCATCATCTGTTGGTAAACTTCAAGGCAAGCACTTCCTTGATGGAGTTGAACTCATTAACGAAAAAAATTAGTCATTACATTTTTTTAAGAAAGAAAATTTTGTCAGTTTAAAACAACATGTCAATTCAATTAATTTTAACAACGTTTTTTTACAAGGCACAAATGGGCAAACATACACCTCCCTTTAAGTGCTTTCAAGAAGGTAGACAATGCAGTAACTCAACTAGGTTCAATTATGAAGCTTAATTTTGAAATTATGTCACTACCATCGATTTTCAAAGCAAACGCTTTGCTTCCACGCATTTCAGAGCAACTTTGAACAGAGCAATCGTTCAGATTCGAACCTTCATCGATCCACATGGTGGTGCACTTCGTCCGTCTTCGTTGGAAGCGAAAACATCAATAGACCCGGTAAAAGCGAACTGTTTTGCTTCAATCACATACTTCAGAGGCAATACGGCAGAACCAAAGACAGAAGGCTACAAGATGAGAAAGCATTGCCTTGCGTTTACAACAATTTTTAGTAAACTGTGGCACACTTCGTTTCACCAAACACAAACATGGCCGAGACAAGCCAGACACTGAGCCGCGTACGCGTCCGATATTGACATTTAATCTGCTGATTAACTGCTTCATTTGAGAAATAAACGCTGTATCTTAAAAATACGATCACTACAATACACAGGACCAATTCACGCACTACAGCAGAAACTAAAAGCGGGTTGATTGCTATGGCTCGTACGTATGAGCGTTCGCACCAATGTTAATAGTGGCGCGACAAATGTTTGGCCGTTTTTTAAGTCAAAATAATAAAAAGTGTACGAACAAGCAATAAAAACAACAGTTATAATTGTGGACTACGAACAAAGTACGGACCCTGAAACTGAGAAATGTTTCGCTGCGAAGGTAAGTATGTCCTGGGTACATATATTAAATTGTGATGTGTCAGCGCAACACTGGACTTTGACAACAACTAGGACGCCAATTAAAATACAGACTGGTGGACATATCAAAAGTCGATTTTGTAAGCATACGCTTTTGTGTAGTAGTTGAGTATGGACATCAATGTAAACCGGATGAAAGTGAATTTAAAGGATGCTGTGGCTTCAGCGGATAAATTCTTTCAATAAACAAATGCAGACGTCACTTCAAACTAACTTCGCTTGCTACCGATTTGATTTCTTTTTTCAATACAAAACGAACACACAGAGGCTGAATACTGAAGGATCATTGGTGTCTGGTACACGACGCTGCGAAGTTGAGTTGCAGCGCATGTTGACGCATTTCAACTCAAGACGCAATGTCAAAAATTTGGAACTAAAGCATACAAAATGCAACAACGACCATAAATGTTTCAGCAGATGCAGATGTTCACGTGCCCCAGAAAAAGTTTAGCAATAATTTGCAAAATAGGCTGACGTTATCTGAGGCACCACGCTTTCAAAAAGAAACAGCACTAAGTGCAATTTCCGTGTGCAGCACGGTAAAAGTTGTTCGCGGACACCGTTTCCACCTGCACCCTCATCAAACACAGCGACAAGTGCCTATGATGATATTTCAGGGCATTTTTCAAGATTTTCATGTCTTAGATACCGTGCAATGCCACTTATGAATTAATACACGAAATCTACCCAACTTTCAGCAAAATACGTCTTTCCAAATATTTATCATGAATCTGAAGCGTACGTAGATATGAAGATCGACAAACAAGGAGGAAATTTATTGTCTCGGAAAACAGACTAAATCACGAACAAAATTCAAGCAGTTTGGTGTCAAAACAAGTATTTGTTTAAGAATACATTATTTGCAAAGTTTGCGATATTCTGCGGTAGCAAGTACCCAGTGTTTTCAGGAGCATTTTGTCTGTTTCCAGAAAAGTACTCAGTGGCGCGTATTTTTATTTCTACATTACGCGTTTCTTTCGGTGAAAGGGAAAGGCATTTTCAAACGACAAAAGGAAACAATACTTTTATCCGGAACAATTTCTTTCACATTAAATCAGTGTTTATTGCTCTAATATCAATCCGGGAGTTTTAAAATTTGCCAGGTAAACGTTTGAAAACATGAAGAACTTCGTGGAAAAAAGGACTTGGAAGAATGTTGATGCGTTGCCTGTTTCTGTCTTTTCGTTGATGCAGAATATGCAAAATCGCCCGAGGCTTTTACATCATGTAGCTGGATGGACAGTGACATTACGTTAAAGCCTGAAGTTCCAGTCACAGTGCTTTGAATAGAGTTACCACAGGGCTTTCAGTTTGCGACTGAATGTCTGTAACATCAGTGAGATGTTGCAAACAGAATTTACCTGCGTGCTTGCGTATTATTGCAGTAATGTGGCAGCTGCGAGGCAGAAAGCACGAACCTTTGCAAAAAACGGCAGCGGGGCGGCAGTGCCTTCTCATAAACAGTAACAGCACAATTCCGCACTTCAACGAAAATTTTAACTGAAATTATTCCAGCGTTGGGTAATTCAGAGAAACTTAGATTACTATCTAACATTTTTTCACATCAAAAATGTAGCAGAACACGCCAAAGCGACGATCCATCTCATAAGTACACATTTCTGCGTTGAACAGTTCAGTGGTCCACAGTTTTCAGCTTGAAGTTGGTGCGTGTATGAAACAATTCCCGTTATAACTAGAAAAATCACTTAGATGCATGGCCACTTTATTCACTGCAACTGGTGCCCTCAGAGCTTACATGCCTCCTGCCTCTCCTTGCTATGGCTTGCCTGATAGAAACATTACCACCAATCAGAAAAAGCTGTTCCGTTGTCATCTACCGATGTGTGCATGAAGGCACTCTAATCAAATCATCAGCTCAGTATTTGCGTGAAAAGCAAAACAGCTTGCATTGCAATTGACCTGGGGCTTCCTAGACCCGAAGCTCAACAGGTATGTGCTCTTGGGTCACTCAATGAAACGTGTCTTTGCGGATAGCACCACTAATAAAACAAACAAGAAAAACACACACCGAAGTGATCCGTAAAATAACATGCTTATTTTCTTTGCATCATAAACTTCAAACCGGTCTGTATGTAAGGAATGATTTTGATTTAAACAACATTTTACAATAAAATCCAAAAGGATTAAAACCACGTATTGCTAGTCTCGTCTCTTGCATGGCAAAACTAACCTTTTTGTTCTTTGGGCTTCTGTGAAGTATAGTGAACTGAATCGATTCAGTAAGCCATCGCTTTAGACCTTCGGAGTCGATATTGACAGGAAAAATATTGTGCTGATCAAATTTCACTAAACCACCTACATAAAAACAATATACTAAGCAATCAGCTTACACCACTTCTGTGCATAACCAAATGCAAATACGCACATAAACAATCTTATTACATATCACACATTTGACAAAAATCTAAAACATCAACATACCCGGAGTAACTTTTCTTGAAACATATCTAGTTATTTCATGACATGACGTAGTAGAATGGAACTTCTTCGAAAATGGAAACTTATACTCCACAAAGAACGTTCTGCGATATAACGTAACAAGTTAAGAGAACTTGGTCGGTAACGCAGCAAGTCACAGCGAAACCAATCCTTGGAAGAATTGATTAATCAAAAACAAAGCATTCGCCAAACTTCATCTTACCAACTTAGACCGAAGACTGGTTTTGTCGCGAAGTCGCACGACGCGTTCGTGCGAACGAAACAGCATTGGTCTTTCCAACATCAGCAAACATACAAACGTTATGACCAAGGATACTCGTTCACAAAATCGCCATAAACTTAAAGTTGTTTGTCGTACTATTCAGTGGTAGATCCTGCAGCACCGGATCATACTCTGCTTTGTCGCAGAACAGACATATCGACGAACTGTCACAGGACGCACAAAACACTTTAACCGTATGCAATTTGGCACAGGTGGGCTTGATTACGCTGAGTTAAGCAGAAGTATGGCGCTTCGTGCTGGACTGTGGAGAGTCTGCTTGATTCAGGTTAATCAAGCTAACAACACGGTTCACAAACCTCGCATGGGATCCTCTGCGTTCTCTGCCAAACACGCTAAAACAAATGTTAGCAGTGGTTCAAAGTGCTGCAAAGTTTGTTACTGCCGATAACTAGGAGCTTTTAGCGTCATGTTTAACAACAATTTGTCTTACATCGCTCCCCTTATTTCTATTCGTACAATTCAAAGCAAAAATCACACAGCAACACTAAACAACAATAGTTTGTGAACGGTTCGGTGCAGAAAAAAAAACGAAGACACCATCTATAAATTTTATTTTTATATATTATTTACAAGCGATGAAATTTATGTACGGAACAATCAAAGGAACGAGAAGGTTTCAAGTGTAAACTACGGAAGAACTAAACAAGTCACTGATAACAATCATCGCCTGAAGTCTGCAGCAGCATACCCCACATTCTTTTTCTTTCCTGATGGCGCAGCTGGTACAGGTGGTTTACTTTGCGAAGCTTTCACGTACAGATCCCTCTTTTTGTTCGTATTTTTCACAGGTGGCAAAAATTCCTCGTCTGAATTGAAGCCAGAAACCATCTGCAAAGCTTTCACTGTCACTCTAGCAAGGCGTACTTTCTCCAGTGCGTTGAGTTTAGCAATGGGATGAACTGGTAGTGCATCGTTAGGAAACGAGGATGAAGTTGGTTTCTGAAAAGATGATAGGACCATACTTGATACACTGTACAGCAGCGTTAAGTGAACTTTATACTTGTGGATCCGTTTTCAGTGTGGCATGCACCAGTGCACACTCGCCAAAACCACCAGACGCACAGCCATTTTAATTTGAGTGATCATATAGATACATCGGCTTCGCACCACAGCAGAACTTTTTTAACTACAGCAGTTCTTTCTGCATTTAGCTGTTCGAAATGCGTTTAAAGTCATTGCAAAACTAATACTACTCTGTCAAACATTAAGCAAGGAGATTGTATTCAGTGTAAAAAACAAAACAGTGCCGTATTTGGCATATATTTTTTATTCTAGAGTACCACTTAGGCTGCATAACTACTTTGGCAAAAACAAAAATGTTATCGCCTGGCAAGATGGTACAACTCTAAATGCTGATTGGATAATAAACCGACCCCTGCCCAACATTCTTTCAAATCCCGATTGGGTTGGACTGGTTCCGTAGACTTAAGCGATCCATAAACATCTTTGACAGTACCACTTGATATGAATCAGGCGACAGGAGAATGTGTATGCGCTATTTTAGGTACTGTTATTGCATGATGGTTGCAAATTACTGTATGTTATGTTTTAATAATAAACAAACCTGTTTTTTTCGGCCATAGACCGAAATGTTTTCGAAATGACCGAAAAAAATTTAAGTCATTTTGGTCAGAATGTCTGAAAAAAATAGGCTAATGAACACTGTTACGGTGACTTTTAATACAACTGTGAGACAAATGATCGAAATGTCTCAGCGAAAAAAAAACAGAACCAAACCATTATCATGCGTTTCAGGCAACCAGTCTTCTCAAAGGTAACAAACAAGTGAATCAATCGGCAAATTTTTTTTTTTTTATAGGAAATCGATTCATGCAACACTACGCATCCTAGTGCTACAGTCTTATTCAAACATGTGTTTAACTTTTGTTCTTTAACCTTTTACCTCAAGGCCAGAACCAGAAGGCAAGGGTTCGCGTACCGGAACTATCACATGTACTATGAGTCTTTCAACACAGATACATAATGTGGACAAAACCGCCCAAGAACGTCCACACATAAATTGCAGCTCAAACTACTAAACGGAGTTTCACAAGGACCTCTATCATCGTCAAAATTTTGTACCGCGACAAATTATACCGACAGTTTCCTCTGCGCGGCCAGAGAGGGACGTCAAGTCGCAAAAAAGATAATGTCAAGTCGCAAAAAAGGTGTCAATCCAAGTCTTTAATGTCTGCACGCTTTTTCTTAGTTTACAGAGCTCAGAATAAAAGAAGCGCTGTAAAATCGGTAACTGGTAGTGAAATTTAAAGATAATTTCAAGTCGATTTTCACTTACAAAATAAACACATGCAGTACTACAGAAATGTGCAAGTCATCTTGCAAAACTTTTGCAAAATGTAAATACAACCTTTGAATATTGACCTGCGATAAGGCTCACCGCTTGCGACTTAATGCCGTTTTTGACAAATGAATGCTGTTTTTAACATTATCAAAGTTGGACTTCATCTGAAGTCAACTTCACTCAAAATTGCAGTTACTAAAGTTTTTTCGCGACTTTGCAACTACAATGACGACGTTTCAGGCTTCACACATAGACAACATGTGCTAGCCCTAAACATGTATGAGCACCATGTACAGAAGAATCACTTGGGAGCTTTCCAGATTTGAAATGTTCAGCCACTTTACATCAACACCGCTTTGAATCAAGTGAATGAAAAATGTACAGTAGACAAGTTGGAAATTACTGATTCCGTAAGTTGCTGATAAAACAAAAGCAAAGTCAACCAGACTATTACTTCTGTACCTGATTATTTATGACGGGTGCAGTTCGTCCGAGGCCAGGTTGAGAAGAGATTCCACCAGCTTGGCATGAATCCTGTACAACAAAGTTTCTTCTGCACCACGTGTTAAAGAAAACAGAGTGAAAAGCAAATGCCCCAAAACAAGTTACACGTAATGATCACCAGTGTTTGGGAAATTTAGCACACAACAACAATAGGGGTCAAGTTGATGCTTCAAACATCCGGTCAAGTATTAAAATAATTTTAGTTTTGATAGTTTTGACAGGAAGGGGGCGCATTAAAATCGTACTAAGTTGAAAAATGCTAAGAACCACCATTACAATCACACAATAATATTCAAACTGCATTTAAAAAATTTATATATCCTAAAACTGTTTTGCGATTTTCATTGCACTTTTAAAGTGTACTGTACTAGCTATACTCACAACCTGGCTGTAAAACAGTTGCTGCAGTATAGACTCGTCATGCAATGGGTCTTCTAAATCAGACATGACACTTTCCATGCCAGATCCAAGAGACGACACTTCAGCCAAGTGGATGGGATCGTCTCTGAGACCTTTGGCTTGAAGAACCATGTTGACAACTCTCTGCTCCATATCAAATCTTTGAAACAAACATTTTTATGTTCCCCAAGTCAGCTAATTCCCTTTGAGGACTAGCTAATTTACATATATGGAAAATTTTCCATAAATATTTTTCCTCTCAATATTTTCATTTGAAATTTGGTAGGATGTTGTAAGACACCCATGGAAACCTGTTCTGCAATCTTCAGATGTTTCGTGGACATATGAAGGGTAAATTTACTCTAAAGGTAAGGGTAAATTTACCCTTCATATGTCCAAGATGCCCCCACCAAAAAAGTTCATTTTTTTCATTTACTTTCGCAGAGTAACGATCGTAACTGACATTTTATATGTAGAAACTTTTCTCCACGGCTTTTTGAATAAAAACCACTAAATTTTATGGCAACATGAAAAACGGGTTTTCCCCAAAAATCACGTCACAAGTACGCGCAACACTCTTCAAAAGATGCATTGCTGTCTTTCGATTCCGACGATACCTCCACTGACTCTCTAGACCAGTGGTTCTTAACCGGTGGGAAATTTCATCCATGCAGTGGGAAATTTTCTATAATTTGATGCATTGGGAAATTGTATTAAGTTTTACCCCAATACCTAATGAAGTAAATCTGATCATTTAGTCACCAAATTAATTTTTGTAAACAAACACCTACTTGCCAACTAGAGCATTGCTTTGGGATTGGTATGTTTTTAGCGTTGAACAATATTCTAAAAGCCACAATCGAGTAACGACCGTTGTCATTAAAGGTAGCCCCAGTCGCTAAAGATGGGAAGTTAGGTTAACCGTTAGGCATTATTATTTGCAAAAAGGTGATTTTATTTCGTTAAGGTTAAATTGACGTTTTATTTCGGTGAACAATAGGTTATGTTATATTGTAACAAGTTAGGTTAACGAGGAACTGCGAAAAAGGGGCTTCAAACGTACAGTTTTATTGCGGTGAAATATGCCAGCCACTTTTTAACGAATCATTATTTTTCAGAGACATGTAGTGCTAAATGTCTTTGCAAAGGCTAATAAGCCAAAATACAAGGAACAGTACATCAAGTATGGCTGTACATGTCTCCAGAAGGATGGAAAAGATCTCTCGCAGTGCGTGTTGTGCATGAAAACGCTAATTAACAGCTGTTTAAAACCATTCCAACACAAGCAGCACTTCAACAATGCTCACAAGGAGAAAGCTAGCGAGTCAATTGAGTACGTAAGTTCTAAAAAAGGTCTCAAAGGCAGTGGTCGAACCAGAGGTTTCATTCAGTTGGGAAACTTAGCTGAAAGGGGCCCACTAGCCAAAACTTGGAAAACAACTTAAGAAATGACGGTGTGGATGGTGGATGGCTGCACAAAAAACAAAAAATAACCGGAAGCACTCCGAAAAACGCAAAAAAACAACAACCTGAAAACCAAAAGAATAATCAACCAAAATATGTAAGCTAAGTGGGAGACAGGCTTTTGCATTCAGCATGCCGGGGAGGCGATTCGCTCCGCTGCGCCCCGTCAGTTCCGCTACTGCTCAAAGGTGTCAGGCTGGATGCAGGACGTGCATTTCACCAAGCAAAATTTTCCATCCTTGAAGCATCCTGTGGTTACACTTCGCATTGCTAAAGCGAAATGGCCTCATACCATTGCAAAAACTGGTGAAACCATGCCTCCTGGATTGTGCTAAAATAGTTTTGGACGACAGGGCTTGCAATAAGTTGAAATACGTTTCCTATTTTAATGCCACCATCAAAAGCAGAATCATCGAAATGTTTAGCGCAGGTGTTGGCAACCTACAGCCCGCCAAGCATAATCAAATCCGGCCCGCAGCCCCTTTGTAAATTGTAGTAACAGTATGGCCCGCGTAATGGTATTATATTTTATGAATCTGCCCTCCTTGCAACTTCTTGCATTGCATACATATGAAGAACTACTTATACGAAACCGCACAGTTCTATAAATGTACTGTACGTCGTACTTTCCGTTTTTTATGAACTGTGGAAGTCAGGAGGTAATCTGATTATAATTCCATAAATTCCCAAGATTTAACAATATCACAAAGAGCACAGGGAATGGAATTGTTGGTGGAAAATTAGTACGGCCCGCCATGCCTTGCAGTGTTTGTTGGGAAAGGTTGCCGAATTCCGACCCCTGGTCTGGCGACATCAAATTCCAGATCACTTCCGCGGTTACATCTTCAGCTTTACCATTTGCTAATCAGCTGGCTGTTATAATAAATATCACGGCCAAAGCAAACGATACAACTGACATCTTGCAAACGTTTCGATAACTACTGTTATCATCCTCAGTGCATAGCAAAAGAA
>JGI24159J19872_10004546_pt1 | contig 17705 bp, 12 predicted proteins | sample Ectturendosymbi4_FD_19872 | JGI IMG/M metagenome (IMG submission 19872) | reverse complement strand
CCGGGCCAAGTGGAATCGCGGAGTTTTGCTTTTATTGTTTTAACGACGAGACCGTATGTAGGCCAGGATGACCCGTCCGGGGTGAAACGAAGGGGGGGTGTTGGCCATTTTCGCCTGGCGCATACTTTACTATCTCTTTTACTGTCACAGTCCCTGAAAGTTCACTTTTTTGACAATTTATTCCCCCCATGGTTCCATGACTGACCAGATAGTGGTGCCAAGTCGCTATCGGTCAACGGCTTTCTGAATCATCGATTGGAGGTGCCAAGAATTCTGAATCATCGAATGGCGGTGCCAAGCATTGCTTTGCGGTCCGTTTGTTTTATTGTCATTTTTTGCGTGGTTCAAAATTCCCATCGATTTCCGTTCTCAATCCTGCGTTTCCACTTTCTCCACAAAGCAAGAACTATGTGTGTTGAAAATAACTTGATAGCCGTCGCACACATCACGTTTTTTGTAACGATTGAAAAACTTAAAAACTCTGCTTTTTGTAATAATTTTCTTACAGAATGTTTGTAAAGACTAAAGTCGTCAGAGATCTCGAAAAACCTTTATTTTTAGTTTTTATTGAATTCATTTGGAAGCCTGCATACTTTTAGCGCTTACATCAAGTTCATGGTAAGCTAATGTCTCCATCCCCGTTGGTGTGTTGTGGTTCTTTCCAGTCCAGGCGCCATTCTGGGCCCATCTCGCGTCAGTGGCCTTGCAGCAAGGTGCTGCCGAAGCAGCGCCAGCCACGACTTCATGACTTGATCTTCGTCGCAACTGATTCTTCCTCTTCTTTCTTCGTCAGTGTTACCGTCACTATGCGGCGCCCTAGGCACAACAAGCAGCAGCTGCAATGAGCGGGCCTATTTATTTCTTGCTTTCAATTCACCACAGACAGCAGCGCCACAATCGCCTTTTTAACTGCTGATCGGTTCACCGTCGCTAAGCAACCGCTTCGATGCGGGCTCGCGCTATGCGTCAGGCACAAGCGGCTGTCGGCGAAACCGCGCTCGTTTCGCTGTTCGGTCATCTGCGCTGTGCGCCGCGATCATACTTCGCGTGATTTAGCAGAGAAACAATCGGTACTTGCTCGCCTGCAGTCGCTTGTACCTGTTCCAAAGCGTGTTCCCGCTTCTTAACTTCGCTCGCACCGCCACCGCTACCTTCGGCAGCCGGCAGATGTCGCCAGCAAACTGGAATCGATTCGGAGTCTGCAGCAAATGTTCTGCTTTGCTGCTGGTGTCGACGACCTCTTGCGCCCGCTGTCGGCATCATCCATGTGCCTTAATTCGTCGCGTGATGTCGCTGTCGCGTGCACTCCTGCTCGATTGGTGCCATTGTCGCTTGATCCTTCGTAGAGCTCGATTCTCTGACTCTGTTGTACATAGCAATCGCATTATCTCGCTTGTATATTGGAATGGGCATGATCGGTCGGTGGAACCGCTGGGTCGGCGTATTTCACTTTGATTTTGCTCATAAAAAACAGACAGTGTCTTAGTGATGTATGGACGACTACGCAAACTGATCAGAACAACTACGAGGAAAATCTTTCAGGACTGGAAACCTCAAATTCATGTCTTTTAATTAGGGTTCGACCATCGGCGTAGCCAGTGGGGGACCCATCTACCCCAAATTTTTAGTATATCTAGTCATTTTGTCCTTTAAGAGGCGCTATACCAAACAAGACATTTTTCGCCTAAAATCAAACATTTTGACCCAAAAAAATTTTGGACTGGCTACGCCACTGGCTTCGACTTCCATCACGTCAGACAAACAGACCGGCGGTCTCTCCTTTCATGCTCTTCCGTCTTTTGTACATTACCGTAGATAGCGTCGCCGCCACGTGACTCATGCTAGCTTGGCAGGGTCCCGCTGGACAATGCGGCCCCTACCCCACTCGCTTTCCACGGCCAAGTCGTGACTCGCATGGCTGTAGTGGCTTGCATTGCTTGTGACCCCCCTGCCTGCCTGGCCAGCGCGGGGGGGGTCGAAAGACGGCAATCTAGACAAATTGTGCATCTTCTTTTCACGCGTCACCGAATCTTTAACAGTAGCAAGTTGTTTTCATCACTAGCTGCGCATGCAACGTGGTAACAACGTCACGTGCAACGTGTCGTTTACGTCACATTTTTTATGTGACGTCGTGTTCTCTTACGTTCTGCAGGAAGCCACCCAAGACGGAACGAGCGATTATTACATAATGACACAGTCGCTCTTTTAACGTGGGAGTAATGCATTGGTGCTAGAGTGGGGAGTTCGGGATGGTTTTTATTTGTTTGAAGGGGGGTTTGGCGTAAAGATCAGCACTTNTTGTTTTAACGCATTTAAAATTTCGCCAGTCCGGTTTCCTGGTGCGGTTCCCGAGACTTGAAATTCGAGTTTCCAAGGATGTGTTTTTGAATGGAACTGTTTCGTCACAAAGGTGGTTGTTTTGAATGAAGTGTTTCGTCACAAGGGTGGTTGTTGATAACCGAGCGCGTAAACTGATACTTGATGCGGCATGATACTATTTCTTGATATTTACTTATAACTATTTCATCAAATAAGATAAAAAATTCAACGTTTGTAAAGACGTGAGGTTAAAAGATGGTCGAATATTATTGCAATTCGACTTTGCGTGACGTGTATTACTATCGTTTTTTGAATATTAAATAAAAATATTAACGTATGGACGTCTTCAATTTCATAGATGTTTCGGGAGGGGCCAGTCACTGACGTCGTAAGAGTTCAACCTTTTAGCTAATTTTGCACAAAGATCATTTCGATGGCACAGCTCAATTTCCGGTCTATTACAACAGGATATGACGTCAAAAATCTTCTACCATCCGGGATCAAATTTTGAGAAGCAAATGTTTGCAGTATATAGCAGTGATAATTATCAAGCAGTTGTTAACTAAACAGTTTTCAAGTAACGCTGAGAGCAGCAGAAAGCGAAGCGCCACGTATGGCGGTCTTTGACAATGTGACTGATTATGCCTATGGAACAAGTCATAAAAGTACGTAAGTAGATTCATAGAAATAAATTAGAGAATGCCAGTAGTCCGATTTTGATTTTGCAAATTACTTGCAGAATTCAGTACCGTCGTCAATAGGAGGGCTTTACGTTTGTGGAGGAGGGGCTTGAATTCAAATTAAAAAATTCCACTGATTTATAATTTTTTCAATTTGGGGGGGCTAAGCCCACCAAACACCCCGAAGCGACGGGACTGGCACAATTACAAGATACAATTCAGTCTGCGTTTCTTTTTGGACAATTTGTCGATAACTATCTCAGAATCAACTATCACATCACGATTTTTATGTCAAATGAGCCAACCCATTAAGACGGTCTTGTCCCATAGTGTTGCGTAGACAGGGTAGCAGCCGTCGAAGCGTTAAAAACCAACGCTCAGTTGCATAAGCGTAGCCGGGGGGGCCAAAGGGACCATGACCCCCCTTCCCCCAAATTTTTGGAATATATAGTCATTTTGTTTTTCGCCTGAAATCAAATATTTTGACCCACCTAAATTTTTGTGCTGGCTACGCTAATGGTCACTTGTTACTGGTGACGTTGCAAATGAGTGCAACAAAATGTGTGAATGTTCGGGAATGAAAAAGGCTCACAAATGACTAGTGTCTCCAAAATGTTTCCAGGAAGCTGAGAATTTGGGACACTGGACCACTTAAACATCCGTCTGTCATATTGTGCTTTCAAGACTGACTAAGAAGAGTCAACATCATAGCTGTACATGTCCAAAGTGTCTTGAAGAGCTAAGAAGCTGCAACGCTTGAGGAAAGCAGGAATTAAATACTGCAACTTCAAACAGAGCTGTTCCGTAGGAAGAAACCGAACCTCCATTTGGTGGATCATGTATTCCAAATGAGGAATATAAACTCCTCAGGACAAGATGCTTCATGATTTTCTCGATATACTTGGTGCCCAGTGCGCCTTGGAAGTTTGATATCGATATCCAACTGATCAGCCGAGGTCAAAACTAAATGTGTATAAATAGAGTGGAATTCAGCTTCTGCATTCTCTCTTTTAATTCTCAAAATATGCAAAACCTCTTTTGCCATCGACATACTCTTTGTCAAATCAATATCTCTCAAATCAATAGACAACGGCAAAAACAAAGTAGCCATTTCATTCATAACAATGAATAGCAATGATAAATTCTGTGTCACAAATTGCGCGCAACAGTGAGGGGGCTCTTGTTTCCGATTGATCCCTTTGAACAGAAATTTTCTCCAAAGCTGTAACAACAGGCTCCAATAATTCTGTAATGCGTACTATAGACGCATGACATTCCACCCAGCGGTTTGGACCATACCTTTTTTATTCCTTTCTTGGAATCGAGGCACGCTTGCAATTCTGCTGTTCGCTTCGCTGAGGTATGAAATCGAGGCACGCTTGCAAAATGGAATCGAGGCACGCTTGCAATTCTGCTGTTCGCTTCGCTGAGGTATGCGATTTCTCTCACGTGACCTTGACAGTTCCGAATTGACGCAATAGGACAAGCTGCTTGCAGAGNAGGGTTCAGCACATGGCTGCTACAATGAACATAGGTGCAACTGGAGTGAATTCTTCACCTCAGCCCTAAAGGTTTTCCATTGGCCACTCGTAGTGCTTGCACCATCATACCTCTGACCTAGAATGAGGCCAATGTCCAGATCAATTTCTCTCAACATATTTAAAGCTGTAGTCGCGATACCTTTGGCATTCATATGCGCTAACATCACAAAATCCGAAAAACCTCTCACAAACTTTGCAGTCCTTCACATACCTCACAGAAACATAACACTGCTCTCTTGCTGGGACATCTGTTGTTTCATTAGATAAGTTGCGTTTCTCTTTGCTGTGTCAAGGTGGCATTGACGTTTGACATCACCTGCGTCAACCCTAAACCTTAGCAATGCTTTGAAAATGCCATCGTTGCGCTGACGTCCCTCCATTTTGAGTGGCCTTTGATCTCTGCGTCCTCTTAACGCAAGCTCCTGTTGCCCACAAAACATGACTGTTTCCACTATTGATCGAAACTTGCTTTTGTTTTCTTTCACTTGATGCTGACGCGAAAATCCAACAAACTGAGAATATCTTTATCTTTCTCTGTAAATCCAGCCAAAAACGCATGAGCTCGTTCACGACTGGCATTGTGGTAATCCTGGCCTGCGTGTTTTTCGACGTCTCTACGAGCATCTTTAATCCCACGCAGTGGTTCCGTTACGAGCCTACGAAGCTCTTGATTTCTAACGTTTTCTGGACAGAACAGTGCACAATATTTACAGGAGACACCTTGCTGACTTGGGCTGCAGACAAGAAAATCCCAGGTTTGCAACCGGGAAGATGGGAAAGACTTATTACGCCCACTCTCTTGAACTACAGAAGGGAATTTATAGTTAGCACCAGGCATCCAACGATTTTCGGTAATTCATATCATTTTTCAGCACTGATCGTTGAGCCTACAAGCGCTCCTGCATGGTTTGGCAGTGGTCAGTGGCGATTCTAGAATGAAAAAAGTGGGAGGGGCACTGCGGGGCCAAGTAAAAAAGTAGGGGGGCAACATAAATGTCTATCTTGCATGGTGATTTTGCATTGTTTTGAAGATTAAGTTGCCATGATTAACCCTATCAAACCCAATATAGGCTTGTGAATATCATTAAATATGAACTAGCGTTATTATTCACTAGAGACACCTAAATGCCACTGTGGATGCAATCACACACGTGTACTATGTCGAATATTTTGTGCTAACCATGCAACTTCCACAGCATTGCACATAAAAATCGAAACACATTTTCTGTACAAAATTGTGCCGGCCTCATATGAACGAAAGCACCTTTAGAAAGTGAAAACAATTCACATGAAAGCCGACTCTCAAAATCTCTCACCACGTCTGTCCTTGCCACCAACTTACCTCACAAATTCCTCACCACACAGAACAGCTGCCAGTGCCTGCTGTCAGACATAAGGCAGTGTATTGGACTTGGTGAGGAAGGACTGTCGAAGTAGAAATAGCCAGGGCGGTAAAAGAAGTACAACTCAACAGTATTTGAATGGTTTGAATTAATCGCCAGTGGTCAGTTTCAGGCATTTGAAGTCGATAGTACGGTGCATTCTAGAAAAACTTTATTTCAGTGTGCAACAGATTATACGGAAAACATATTCTTAGAAATAGACTGTCGGTGGATGAGGTCGTTTTTGGTGAGAAATGCGGTGGTGAAAATTAGCCATTGTGGTGAAAGGAGACCGTGAGCGAAACAACTATTGGCAACTGCCTCGCAATCTGTGAAAGATACTGGGGCACAAGTTTTGCAAAACATTTTTGTGGAATTACGTGATAGAGTTGACGAAAATTGTTTCTAATTTAATGCTCGTTTCAAGTGTTTCATTCATCAAGACACAAAACAGAAAAATCTTGAATTAAACCACAACATGCAAGAGAAAAACTACGGGCGTGAGTTAGCTGCTTCACCCGGACAGCCAAGCACCGAGTTTGCAAGAAAACTTTGGGGAGGGACAAACTTTGAAACTGTGTGTGATATGCGTGGAATAATTGACTTTTATTTATTTAACGACAATTTTTCCACAGGCGTTAGCCTGATTACTGCAATCTTGTCGTGTCACGACGAAATGATTTAAACAAAAATGCAACAGAAAACTACGAATCTCACATAAACGATGCATATTGTTACGAGGATGCAGTCACAATCTATCGCAAGATTTTGGAACCAATGTTGTAAAAGGCGGGGTTCAGGTGGTGCAAGCGCACCCCAAAAGTTTTGATTTGTCGAAAATCCGGCAAAATCCCTAAAATTTGGGCACAATCCCTGAAAATCCGGGCGAAAATGGCGCCGAACGTTTGCAGAAAAACAAATGAAGACCTTTTTTTGTAGCCCCCACCAAAAAAATGTCTTCATGTTCTTTGTGGGAGAAACTTTGTAGGTAAAAGTTGCAGAACAACTTTTCGAGCAAGTTTGGGGAAATTCGGGCGAAAATCCTCTGCACCCCCAAAAACTTGCTTGCTCCTAAACATACTGTATGTTTGCTCCTATGTTAGGAACGCATCTACGACGCAAAAGACAGCCACCGACATTTGTGTTGCTCCTTCAGACAGACAAAATAGGAATAGATGCAGCAACTCAACGTTACTCAAACAATCAAAGTGCTAAGCTAATTTACTATCTTGTTTTTAAAAATACTTGTTATTGACGAGATTCTAAGATTGCAAAACATACGCCACACGGAAAAATGGCTTTGCTGATTTCAAATCCAATGATTTTTGTCTTTGCAATGCAAGCCCGTGAAGAAGCTGCCATTCTGACAACAATACAAATTGGAATAAAAAGGTACATCCACTCATGGAATGAGGTAAATGTCAGTTTTCTTATCAGAATCTGGCTGTATTTGTAAAAGTGTAAAAATATATTGCTACAAGTGACGAAAGCTGGTTAATTCGATACCCATCTCCTGGAAGACTTACATGAGCATTTCAAGGAAGAAACGCTGATGTGGTACGATGGACAGCCGATGCTTGGAGAGGAAAAATTTATTGAAAAACCTAGGAGAAACCTTGCTGAACTTATCAATCAACAGTTTGCCGTGTACGTGGAAAAGAACATTGCCGAATGCGTAAGTTCGACTTCGAAATAATAATAATATTCTACAGTACATAAATAAAAATTAGTTATCAAGATTGAAACGCCTATTTAATCCTTTGTAATGCAACACAATAACAAATGGTGTAAATTCCTTTTCCAATCAGTTTTTCATAAACGGGCCTTAATTTTTTAAGATTTGAAAGAGGAAATTGCACCCTTTGCTGTCATCGTATAGCAATTGAAAGGATAATTGATCTTTTTAAGATGAAAGCTTTTCTTAGTTTCGTGTATTTTATAAGATTTGTCGAAGATGCAGTGGGTAAAGCAAGAAAATCTTACCGCTACTAGTGCAGAAAAGTCAGAGCCAAGCTGTCAGAAAACACTTCTTGTTCCTTGTTGCGAAGTTGTAGCATTCAAATTTGGTGTTACATTCAGCCAACAGTCACATGCAAAAATCTAAATCATGTTATTTACGGCTTAACACATGGAAGCAAACAGGGCAACAAGCAGTTAGTATTTTTTGGGAGGGAAATAGTTGTAACTTGTTGTACCTTACAACTTAACAGGTTTTCGAAAATTTGGGAGGGATCGATTTTCCGGTTGTCCCCATGGTTGTAGGCCTGGAAGCAAATACGAATTTAGCGACGTCGTGGTAATAAAGGAGAAATCAATCACATGTGTGTTTGTGTCAGGTTTGAAAGTACATTAAACAAACTTTTATTTAACACAAATTTTTCACGTCCACCTCAGGCGATGGCCACTTGAAAAAAATCGCTATGATGAATATACGTTGCAGGTTAACACATGGAGGCAAAGAAAATTGCAGTAAAAATACGGTTATAAAGGAAAACCAACTACTTGACGTTTGGTAGGATTGTGTCCAGTTTAAATCTAGATCAAGCAAAATTTTTGTAAACGCTTCTTTTGCGTGGAGAGTCAAAAGAACGAGAAGTAGAAGTTAGGTTTAATGGTTAAATTATGTGCAAGCAAACTCGCGATAACAAATTTGACACGAAGTGCTTCCCCGTTATTTCAAAGAGAACTTTTTCCTGTGGTTCACTCAGCACGTTTGTTTTCTTAAAACAGTGGCGGTTGGAAGTTTAGGGGACGTGCTGTACAACCCTTAAAAAATTGCTGTTAAACAAAAAACATATACAGGTGATACGAACAACGCGAGTTTTAAACTAGAAAAAGCATTTGGATTTTGGCAAAGTATTTGGTTTTTGTTCAGCAGCAGTGGATTGAACGAGTAGCACAAAACATGGATGATGTATTTGCTGTGCCTCGTTTCGTAAAAGTGTAAATTCTTTCAACGAAAGTAATATAAAAGAGAAAATAGATTTTTAGTGAATAGGAAAAATTCTCGATTTTCGATTCGAGTACTCTAAGGGCGTGCGATAAGCTACTTCCGATGTCTAGTGCAGGGCTTCTCACACTTTTTTTGTTCAGCGACCCATTTTGAAAAAGTTTTTCCTATGCGACCCCTTCATAGATACCACAGATGTTAATACGTGTAAACATCCAATTTCAAATCTCAAGAGGCAATTTTGTTTATGGCGAAATCCTACAAATTCATACAATCCGCGAAAGTAACTGTACAGTAATAAAAAACCACGTAATGGAAACAATAAGGCGAAAAAAATTAACAAAAAACAATTAAATTTATAGCCATTACCAAGCGCAGCTAATGGGATGGTTACACTTGATGATTTTTTACACAGATCATCCGTGTGCAGATTGATACAAGACAACGGAGGACAAAGGACATTCTTAACATTTTTCAGTTTTTGGACTTGATGATTATCATGTTTGAGAATGCCTCTTCACACAAATATGTTTTGGAAAAGGCTGATAGTTTGTGAATGGCTAGATCAGAAATGACTGGGTATTCCTTTCTTGTTCATCTAAAAATCACAAACTCCGATTTGAAAATTCCAGTTGCAAACATTAGTCATTTAATAATTCCGCAGACTCATCCTGAGCATGGAAGGTGTGTGGCCTCCTGAAACTTCAATTGTGTGTGGTTTTTCTAAATCAATTCCAAAGCACTTCTAAAACTGTGTGTGAAGCTTTTAACTTTAGTCAAAAACTACTCAGTGTGCTCTCAAAGCAGTTAGTCTAACAGCGGTCTCAAACTCAAATTGCTCCGTAGGCCACATGAGGTCGTATAAGGTAACCCGCGGGCCGCATTATGACGCTGACGCAANANTAGCAGTGCCTGAACTTACTAGAAACAGCTTTTACATCTTATTTCCTGCGAAAGGTACCTTGAATTATAGACCGATCATTTCTAGCCGTCTCTACGTTCCTATAAATCAATTATAGCCGTCTGAGGAACTTGTTCTCTCGCTAGCTGAGCACTTTTAGACACCGGTGAATGCACAAAATAACGCAGATGTTATTCAATTCATTCATGCCCGCTTTTCCTCTAGGAAGGGTCGCTGGGGCAACAACCCTAGGAGGACGTGGAATACGTCACGGTCAACAGCAATTTCAGATGGTTCTGCTGGCTCCACACCAAGATGGGATCAAGCAAGGTCGGAGATGCGGTCACTCCGCCTAGGCCTTGGACGACCACTGGCCGCTTTCCCGTGGGTTTAGCTAGCAGGACATGCGCAGAACTGCGTTAGCTTTACCAATCCATGTACTAATCTCCTCGCTCCACCTTCCGTCAAGTAGTCTACTACCCCTAGGTCTATGAGCTTCTCCACTTGCTGCAGTGTATTGCTGCTCACTTGCAGCATACACTGCCTTGGGTTTGTAGAACCCAACACTGCCTTGGGTTTGGGTTTGTAGTAATCGGTATTTTTAGTGCTGATTTTCATTCCAGCTTAGTTACACGCAGCAGAAAACCGGTCGAGTGGATGCTGAAGACTCTGTTGAGAAAATGCTAGCAGCACCATATTGTCTGCAAGAAGTAAACGGTTGATCCTGCAGCTCCCAACTGCGACACCCTCGTCGACTCGGCTGTGAGTGTCTATCAAATTTATGTAGACTGCGAAGAGAAGTGGTGACAACAAAACACTCTTGTCGGAGTCCAACACCAACGGTAAACAGTCGTGATTTAACTTTACCGACATGGTCACAAACTTCTGAGCAGAAATGCAGTGACGTGACTGCCAGTAACAGACGGCCGTCAACACAGTACTCCCGCAACTTTCCCCAAAACTTTTCACGAGGAGCCCGGTCGCATGCTTTCTCTAGGAAGACAAAGCATGTGTGACGTCTTTGGCATCCTCTCAAGATTTCTCAAAAATTGGCTTGTGAGTGAATGTTTTGTCTGCGTTGCTGTTCTGTAGTGCTACGGCCGGGAGGTAAACCGCACTGGGCATCATTCAGGTTTGATTCAATTATTTCGCTGCATCTTTTTTCAAGGTACTTGGCAACGCAAATGTTAATTATTTGAAAATTCCCAAAAAGCATCGCGAGCCACACAAAATAACTTCGCGGGCCGCGTCTTGGAGGCCCCTGCAATAAACTATGCAGTTCGCAGTCACGAAGACGCCTGATAGACAAAGATGTAGTTTCACACACGTTTTTGATTATCCAAACCTGGAGGTGATTTTCCGAGAAATTGATATTGGAACGCTTTTCTACAAATCTTGTTCTCAATTTCTGGCAAAACATGTTCACGGAAGCAGAGAAAAGAAATTGCTTGAAAACTCGCTTCCTTCAAAGCATGTTTTGCCTCCGGTGAAAACTGTAGGGAACTCTGCAAGTTAAAACATTAGTTTTTGACTTTATTTTGTCGAACGATATAAATAAGATATTTCCAAATGCTGCAACAGCAAACGCAAATGTTTATACTCTATCCAGTTAAATTTTAAACATGAGAGACTTGCGACCAAACCATTGCGTGGCCTCTACAGTACTTCATTTCGAGTCTAATGCAAACATTTTTAAAATATTGCATGCCAACTGATAAATTCCTGAGAATTCAGCAGACAATTTGAGAAAATATCAACATCACCTTGGCTTCATTTGTTGTGTCTTTTTTAGGGAAAGGCACTCTGGCTGAACAGACACATTTAACCAACAGCAGAAAAACTAAAAGGCCTTTGTTGACACTCATCTTTGATACAAGCTTGCTTTGTTGCTGATCACAAATCTAACGCAAGCTCAGTTTTCTCTGCAGATATACTTGTACAAGTACTTCAACTCAGTCAGCTGTGTAGCTGGAATGTCATTCGGATTCTGCAAACAGTGATAAATCATCGTGTATGAACGCACTTGGTCAAGGTTTACAACCACAAAGCAGAGTTTTACTGCTTGCCGGGAAACCATTCGCGGAGGCGTTGTTTGGTTACTTTCAACCAGGTGTGTAAATCGTTCCTGACAACTCTTCATGTTGAAAACATCTCCAACTTCCGTTAAGGCTGGCCGTTTATTGGATGTTTTTGGTTGTTTGAGCTCCTGTTGGTAAAGTTACTTGTTATTTTGGAAGTATTCCTATACATCGCAGCCAGTTCTATGACAACTGTCACCCTGACAACTTCCACTTGGACATATTGAATTGTCTACGTTTATCGCCATTAAAGCCATTTGAACTTCACAAGTGTTGCTGTCGTGTCAAAACTTTTGAAATCACAAATGTGTATAACAAACGTTTCTTCGTCCTCTGACCACTTTAAAGAAACTTCACTTTAACTTTAATACTTTTGGTTTGAAAATGTCGCATTGATGTCAGTGGAAACCTTACTTTTTCACAAGCCTTTTTACTTTTTTCACAGAAAATTTCTCTCATGCAAATCATTGCATCGCATTCATTTCATGCACTCATCAAACCTGTTGAACAGCGTTCCCTCTAAGAGTTTCTCACACTGAGCAAATGTTTGTGTTATTAAGCATGAATATTTTACGACTTAGTTAGCAAAGTCTAAATGAATTACGAATTTTGTGAATTATAAGAACAAGTATAAAATCCTAACAAAATACGAACAAAGTACACTTTCAATTCAAATAACCTCCCTTGATTTCGTGCTTTCCCAATGTTTATACACTTTGTCCAGCTTTATTGCTGAATCTTGATAGGTAGCTGGAATGTTGCAAGTTCGCGAGAATGAGAGTTCACTGCACAAATGGTCTGGTTGTACTTAGGGCCGTCGCCAGGATTTCGCAGCAGGGGGGGCCAATAACCAGAAGGAGGGGCCAAAAACCAGAAGGGGGGCCACATTTTCAAAATACTCTATTAGATGTGTGCAGCAACCAGGGGGCCAAACGTGAAATGGGGGGCACAGATTTCAAATGGGGGGGGCGGGCCCCACTGGCCCCCCGGCTGGTGACGACCCTGGTTGTACTGCGCTTTGCGCACCTTAGAGGGAAGATAGCCGTTCACTTCCGCGCATTTTAAGTCCTGCAGATTGCTATACGTTAGCGTTTGAGTTGTGTGTTACATGGGCAGCAACAGCAATGTTGCACTCACTTTTGTTGCACTGTGTCAAAGCAATAAGACCGTAGCCCAGTGGTTCCCAACCGCCGTGCCGCGAGAACTTCTCCACGTGCCCCAACACGATGTTGTAAACTGAATTTGATAGCTCTCGTGTGATGTGTCAAATGCATTATCCTAGGTGGCGGTTGTCCAGTGGTTGTTGCCCTGCTCCCATCGCAGCCAGTACATGGGGTTGGTGTCTCCGGTAAATAGTGTAAATTAGTCCCGTCGCCACGGGGGACTTTGGTGCGCTTAGGCCCCCCCAAACAAGATCCAAACCCCCGAATTGAAAGGTGAAATACTATAAATCAGTGGAGTTTTTGTCAAATTTTAGAATGCAAATCACCCCCACCACAAACGTAAAGACATTTTGCCTTAACGTTTTGTATCGAGATGATGCATCATTTTTGACCAATCTCCCTCATCATTTTCTCTCAACTTATTTTTGTCTCATCATCAAACACAATTTATGTTTAAAGTGAATCACTTTCGCTTGCAACGTGATATTTTACACCAACGAGCACTTGGCCCGGAATATAAAACAGACACTGATGACGCCCAACGTCAATCATTTTTATTGGCGCTAAACATAAGTCAAACTTGTTTTCAGGCGCGTAGCCAGGGGATAGGCAATGGGGTAATTTCTCCCCCCAATGCGGAAAGTTTAACAAAAATTTTNAGGTTAATCAAGCTGTTGATGTGCAAATCAAATGCGTACTTCAGTGCAAATCAACGAAACTGCTTCAGGAAACTATCCTATTTCAGTTTTCAGTCGAACCATATCAAAGCATATGGTAGGGTTTACCAATTTTCCATGATTAATAAAACGTTGTATATAGGGTAATTGCTGGAGAATTCATACCATGACTGACCTTTACCTGAGGTTTAAGCTCCGTGTGGAAGTTGGTGATAATGAAATACAAACTTGTATCTAGGCGCCTATAATCACTAACTGCAAGTAAAAACAAAGAGTAACGCGTTCCACACCTGTTTCTGACGCACCATCTTGCTGTATTCCACCTAATGTTGATGCAAGTTTCATTTCAAGAACATCGCAAAAATTCCTCTCTTATATCTCTGGCGTACTACAAATACTTTATAACTTACCCTTGTCCGCAGCATCAGCCATAGTCTTAAATGAACACTGTAGATTTTTGTTTTTGTACAGTTTTAAATCTAAATGCGTCAATGAGGCGGTGATATACATTTTATATGCCTTGAAGCTCAAATTTTGGCGAAGAAGCAATCCAGTTTCAAAGTCTTTTTTATTACGCAATGAGGCCATAGATACCGTTTACAAACAACAGCGTTCATTCTAGATACTTATTTGTGATTATTAAACATGTACTGCGACGGTTCAATCACAATTACGTGTGGAGACTCAACGTTTTCATCAAATGATTTCACATACCTTGCCAGAGAGTAAAATAAGTTTTTTCAAGTAGGCCTAATCACAGTCCGACTTGTACATAGTCTAAAAGTGCTTCAGCTTTCATCTGATGTTAATTGCCACCCTATCCTGCAGCAAACCTACAATCATTCAGCTGCAACGGGAGAGTCAGCAGCAAAATCTAACACAAGTAGGAAAATGCTTTTTACTTTGCAAGTGTTGAGGGCATTGACACTGCCATTACTTACAGATGACCTGCACTCTGTTTTCTCGATTAAGCGCATGTGACTAAAATGAAAGTGAAATTAATTTTTTTCCCATTCGCTTGGATTTTGTTAAAAAACAAGTGGATTTAAAAAAAAGACTTCAACCGCTTACTCTAGAAGGGCTCGATAGCGGGCCCCAAAGTTTTTTGAGCGCGACCCAAGTCTGAGTTTGGTGAACACCTCGCGAACACGTTCGTTTTTAACATCAGCAATCTACGCTTTTCCCAAGTACCTAGTACGCTACAGACAGACACAGACAAGCAGTGGTAAAGTTGAAAATACACAACTCCGGTTTGGATCGCCTCGGCGCGACCCATTTTTGGACTCTTCGCCACCCCTGTTTGGGTTTCGACCCAATACTTAGGGAACCATTGGGCAAGACCAACTAAACAAAGGTTGTGCTAACTGTGGCGACACGTATTTCTTAACTTTAGTGCAGAGCCGTGGTGATAATCGATTGTGCGTTCGTTTTCGCAAATACCCAAACTTTTTCACAGTTTGTGGAGACTGAGTGGGTCAAACATATGCAAGTTTGTATAGAGAACATGTGTAACTTTCCACAATTTACGATNTTGTCTTTATCATGTTTGTGAATTATACTGTTAACTCTAAATAGCTAGCTAAATATCTTATCGTACTTAGCAGGGCCACGGAGCCGGAGCACCAGAGCTGGGCATTTTACCTGGAGCCGGAACTCACATGAAAATGAAGACCCGGAGCTCAGTTCAAAATTTAGGACCTGAGCTGGAGCTCCGAGAAAGAGAAATGATTTTCGTATTTTGTGGCGCTCATGGGCGTCGGAAAGCGGGTCTTGCCCCCCTTGGATTTTGAAATTTGATATTTTCCTATTTATCTTTTTTGTAGACAAACGTTTTCTGTTAGGTTTGAGTTGGGAAAATGAAATTTCACCATGGTTGGCCTTGGAAAAATCTTTCAAATGCTCATGGTCGAGCTGAGAAGTGAAACGCGAAATGCGTTGAAATGCATTGACGCGTTGCTGATGGTGGCATTCGAAGAATTAACCCATCTGCAGTTTGAAAATTTGATCACTAAAGTTCAAGAGCAGCACAGTAATTAGGAAAAGGCTGTCTATTGTAAACATTTATAGTTTCCTATCGTTTTTTGTGGTTTTGGTATTGTGTCTGCTGTGGCAGAGGTCTGGAGTTTGATTCTCACTGAGCCCGTAGTTTTCAGGTTCCGTGACGTCGCTCGTTAAAATACATCGGATGACTACATTTGTTTTTTTTTTGGCATTTCTAGACAGTTGATGTGGATTAGGCTGTCTTGTCATGAGTTACTTAGCTTAAGTAGATCTTGTAAAAAATTAAACGCAGTAATATGATTGTAATGTATATACCAGGGGTCGGCAACCTACGGCCCACGCGCCGGATCCGACCGGCCAAGCAAAATCATCCGGCCCGCAGACCCTTTACAAATTGTTTACCAATTGAAAATCAGGAGTTAATCTTATTATAATTGCATAAATTCTAAGTTTTGACAGCATCATAAAAAGCAAAGGGAACGGAATTGTTTGTGGAAAATTAGTACCGCCCGCCATATCTTGCAGAGTACGTTTTTGGCCCGCGACTAGGGAAAGGTTGCCGACCCCTGGTATATACAGTAGTTAGGTTATTATTTTCACTTGGGACATGTATTCACAGCAGTGGCGTGCAGTGGGGGGAAACATCCAAGGCAGTGGGGCATCCAAAGAGTGAAATTACACAAATTAAAATGCTGTAACTTGATGATTTATCCTATTGTGAGGCTACTAACACATGGTGCATGGATTTAATTTTTCGAAACTTATTTTTTTGTCAACACAAGTTTTTACGTATTCAAATGCCAGTAATTTTCACATTCCTCAATACCAGGGACCTACACTCCAGGTGTGCGGCGCAGACCCAATCAAATTGATAGTGACGTGACTTAATTTTTCCAGATTGTGCGACCAAGGGAAAATCATATAAAGAGATTGAAAGATAATTATGGATGTTTAATTGATTTTCTGGGCCAAATATCAAATTTGTCCCATTTTAACTTGCTTGATTTAGCTAAATTTTGCCATGGGCGCCAGTTTGCATAGATGTGCCACTGGTTGATCTACTTTCAGTTGAAAGGGTACGAACTGAAAACATAGATTTAGATCATTTCGTTGATGAATTTGACAGTCGACATGACAATCGATGGATTACGTTATACTGAGTTGATAATGATATAAAATTCTAACGTAGCCTGTGCAGGGATCCGTGTGAGAATTATGTTGCTCCTTGTCTATTTGTCTGAATCTTTTTTGGTTTAGAGCTAGTGCGTGTTTGGCGATGACAAGACAGTCATAAATCAGCTCAGGGTTGAAAAGTCAGCTTTTGAGGATCATCAGAGGAAAATTCAATGTGAATATTGAAATGAACGATTTTGTTGGGAATATTCTGCAAAATAAGTTTTACGCCTACTGTGACATCTTGCTATCACGTACACGCCGATGCACACCTATCTGTGGCGCTGATATGCTACTTAGATAAAACTGGTGCCGAAACCTCGATGCTGTTAAACTGCATATTGCAGGGTGGGCAATTATTTTTGCTGCTCAGGGGCCACTTTAAGAAGGCCGCGTTTAGCGGAGGGTCGTGCATTCTTATGAGAGTAGAAGCAAGACTCGGTTTATAGCTTCAGCACTAATATTTACTATTAGAAATTGGAGGAACTTTCAGATTTGAAGATTTTCCTAAATACTTCTGCGGGCCACTGAAAACGCTGTGTCAGGCCACATTTGGCCCTCGGGCAGCTATTTGCCCACCCCTGGCATACTGCATTGAATAGTCCTCACCCTATCCACGCTGCACAGTCGTAATAGTAGTTGCATAACATTGTTATAGTTACACCACAATCACAAAATATGCATAAGCTGCCACAAAAACGGATTAGTAAATAGTCACCAAACCATTGGAAGATGGTTTATTTTTATGTGCTTTGTAAAAGAATGTTTTGATGAAACTAGTTGGCTATCAACAGCCTACTTGTCTCTGTGTCAAGATGGAATTCGTGGTTGGAACCATTT
>JGI24159J19872_10004545_pt1 | contig 17712 bp, 8 predicted proteins | sample Ectturendosymbi4_FD_19872 | JGI IMG/M metagenome (IMG submission 19872) | reverse complement strand
CTCAACTCACTGAACCTTTTGAGCACCGTTTGCTTCGGCCGCACGTACGAACTCGGTGAGCCCATGTTCAGGGAGTTCGCAACTATAACGAAGGACTTTGATGGAGCCATGGGCGCTGCGCAGCCTGTGAACTGGTGGCCGTTTCTAAAATACGTTCCTATCACCAGGCGAAAATTCATCGTGAGTTCAGCTTGTGCTTGCGTTTGCAAACGGATTTTAGATTGTGTACGTTTACACAAAGCTTAATGGGAAAATGCAAATGGTCTACCTGTTCTTATCTGAACAATCTCTGCGACACATTAGCGATAGGACACACACCTCAAGACTAGTCTGCTGTTTCTGTTTCCACATCCGCACCCGATAAGGTTGTAAGCAGTCTCTAAAGAAGCATTGTTTTTCAATGCCAAGAATAGTGAATGGTTCAGAAATGGTAAACCTGTTTAAATTTTTTACACTAAAAATTTGATTTAGGGCAGAGAGTAAGCAATAAGTGTTCTTAGATTTTTTGATAATTTTGGTGATGGCAATTGGCGGCAGGCCGCAGCCTGAATTGTGCTTCTTGCCGGGGCGGGCATGCAATCAGCTTGGGACACCAGGGGGGCGAAGAGTTTTCTGAGGGGAGCCCAAATTTTTTTAACTATGCCCAACAGTTGTAAACTATGTCCAACACATTTTTCCGTTTTTCCAGGAGGGTTGAAAATATTTCCAGGGAAACTCCCCCCCCCCAATTTACGACCTTGCTAACATTACCGAAAAACAATCACCATTGATACGATTACAGAGCAAATTATGATGATTAAGGGTGGTGAAAACTGCGCAGTTAACTTTGATTTTTGTTGGCAACGGGTCCCACGCTTCAAAAATACTGTGGACCCGCTTTGGCATTACACTAACAGCTTCAACAGAAAGTGTAAGTTTGCATAGGTTAGTACGCGTAGCGCGGGGCCCCCTTCGGCGTGGGGCCCGATTGGAAGCAATCAGTCCAATCGGCTAAAGGCCGGCCCTAGTATACCCCTACCAAATTCTAGTATTGAACAGTGGCGTATTGTGGTCATTATTACTGGATATACACTGTTTGCGAACTCACAATATGACGTCATATTCACGTTTGAAGTTTGTTGACACAACATGCATACTATTCTACACGCACTCTCCTTACTCGTTTTGTACAATGTGTCACTGTAATGAACATATCAGCGCTCCGAAACACAGCACTCAACGCTAAGACAGAGCAGTGCATAACTGCAAAAATATCCGGCAACGTGTTAAAACAGGGGAGTGGAACACACTCTGTGCGACGACAGGACAGGTTCACAACTGCAAAAACATCAAAAACATCAGGTGTGCGGCTGTATTAGCGCACACGCAAGGTTGCCACTTGAAAAAACGAAACGAGAAACTAGTGATGCATTAAAAAGTCAGCTTAATCAAGCAAGTTAAAATAGTCCAGTTTTGAAATTTGACTCAGAAAATCAATTAAACGTCCATAATTATTTTTCAATCCTTTTTTGTCATTTTCCCTTGATCGCACGATTTGGAAAAAATTACGTTGCTATCAGTTTGATTGGGTGTGTGCCGCACACACCTAGAGTGTAGTTCCCATGGTATTGAAAAATGTGAGAGTTACTGACATTTGAATACCGTATTTTCGGGACCATAAGGCGCACCGGATTATAAGGCGCATTAAATGAAGCAAAACGTAGATAAGTCAAACTGTATTCAACTCGAAAAATGCTGTTCTTTTTGCTATTCACGTTGTTATTTCGTAGCGTTTGCCACCAGGTTATAAAAAATCGCCAGAAGAACTAACTTGTCTGCTTTTATTCAACTCTTTCACAAAAACTCCCGAGTGCCGGAGTCGCCACAGGGACTTTAATTTGTCATTACACACAAGGGAGTTTAATATATCGCACATGCCTAATCCGCTAGACACGAATAGAATAAAATATAAGTTGTGCGCGTGTTTGATTCGGTGTGCGCCAGTGTAGTCAGTAGCCCCGCGGAGTAATAAGATCTGTGGCATGTGCTAGCTTCGAACCACATACGCTGCTCATTGCAATTGTTGTTGGTTTATTACGCAACACGATGGTCTGTTTACAAAAAAATCGTAACTAGCAATTAAATAAATAGCACCGTTTACCACATAAAATTGGTTCAAGACGACAAAGCACAACCAGATTCATACATTAGGCGCACCGCATTATAAGGCGCACTTTCGATTTTTGAGCAAATTAAAGGATTTTAAGTGCGCCCTATGGTCCGAAAAATACGGTACATAAAAATTAGTGTTGACAAAGCAACAAGTTTCGAAAAATTAAATCCATGCAGCATGAATTAGTAGACTTACAATAGGAAAAATCATCTAGTTACAGCATTTTAATTTTTGTGATTTCACTCTTTGGATGCCCCCCTTGGCTTGGATGGTCGGGGCCGTCGCCCCGTACGCCACTGATGACATGTATTATCACACACAAAATAAACTATTTAGGTGAATTGATTTCTTGCCTGTACAAAGCGCTTTGTGAGTCACAATTGTTGATTGTCAGCATGATTACGATTTGGAGCTAAAAGCTCATTCGATTAAATTGAATCGCGACCAAGATGCGCGAATTTTGTCTGAACCGCCCATTATGTGATTTAAAAATTGCAATGATTTTGATGTACATGCATGTTTTAAGTTCAAATGTCATTTTCCTGATTTGATTGAATTACTTAAGTTACGTAAGTAATCTATTAGAAATTACTTATTACTTAAACAATAATTTTTTGTCACTTGATCCCAGCCTTTCTCTCAAGGATTAGAGTTTCTGTAATTTGAAAATTATTTCACCGAAGGCTGGGATGCGTCTGAGACGGACTAAGATAATACCTTGAACGTTTCCACCTTTTCGAAGACAAAAAGGTTAAAGGTCGTTTAAAGCTTTTAACCCTAAAGTTGCATCAAAACTCTTGAAACATCTACACATTCTAAGCCAGTGGTTCTCAGAAGGGTGCCACTTAGCTTATCACTAAGGGAGGAATTTTTTAATTTTGGGAGGAAGTTTGTCCCAGGGAGGAATTGGGGAGGAAAAGCTGTGGATGAAAAAACCTTTAATTTTTATTATATCTTTATTCAACACATGAAAACTGCACAACGAGGTTGGTTTAGATGGGAAGGTCTACGGTACGAAAGGGCAAGCTGCTTTAACTGCAGTGACTGTTGTTATAAAAGAGTTTGTTTGGTTCATAATTATCTATTATTTCTTGACGTAGGTAGTGTGAAATTTTTGCAATTATTTTTTTGTGATGTTTGGTGGGGGGATTTGACAGTGTTTGAGTTTGTGTGGGGGAATATGAAAAAAACTTGGAGAACCACTGTTCTAAGCATTATCGGTGGTGGCATGGACTATTATTGCAACAAACGCAGCGATATTTTGAGTGTGGATATATTTCCTCGAATTTTCACTTCCTGATGCTTATCATAATTTCTTTGATGATTATTATAAACTCTAATTTGTGTTTTAGTTTGAAATTACGAATGACCCCTAAAAGTCTTGCATTTTACTTGCCAAGAGCTATTTTTTACGTAAACAACCATTTGCCGTTTCTATCCCTGCAATATATGTGCAATCGATTACGCTCCTACTTGAGCCCAAGCTTTGGTTGTTGGAAAATGATGCAGAAGAAACGCACAAAGTAGGCTATTTTTGTTGCTGCTAAAAACAATTGCTGCAAAATCGATTTTAGAACATTGAATTTCGGTTCTTTACTTGTGGCCCACATTTAACAAGAAAAACGTTATCATATGCCACATTTTTTGATAGTCTTGGTGAAAAATCTACAAAAACCCGATGAAAACAAGTAAAGCGACAAGTGTTTGGTGAAGCACCGTGACAAACCTTGATTGCATTCCAATAAGCATCGTAATAAAAACTGTGGGTTGGACGTGCAGATGAAATAAATTATGAAACCGCTATGTTCAGTAACTTTACCTCTTCCAGGCCGAAGACGTATGGTGAATAAGTGATGCTTAACATGTCGCCAGTAAATTACAGTAGTGTGTTCATAACAAAAATATTGGTCGAAGTGATAGACATCTGAACGTTACTTTATTTAAACTACAACTGCATGTGTCTATGTCGTCGTTATCGCTTTGATCTTTTTTCTGTTTCAAGGTTTTAGACTTTGTTCATCGTGTGCCACTGCATTTATATATATTTATATATGCAATTATCAACTTGGTCGTTCAAGGAAGACGGAAATACTATTAAAAAAAAGGTTTTTATTCTCATCTTCATGAAGTTAAACAGTCGTTTTGCATGCACAGTGCACACCATTTTGAAAACCTGATTCTTTTTGTGTAACACACGAGCAGTAAGAAATCTTGAATCGTGAGGGATGTTCAGTTCAGATAACCTGGATTGCGTGACGACGTTTTACGGTACAGACGGACAGAACTAAAGTCTTCACAGCTTAGTTCACTGCAAACAAGTAGTTGAATTTCTTGTAGAAACTTAAAATCAACAGCTTCACAACCAAATCTCTCTCCGCACGCGACGCTGTACCGATAAGCATTTTCTTAGTGGCAGTGCAAACTTTCAAAGTAATGTCTTGATGCGGGTTGCCAGTGAAGAGCTTCTTCATTCCACTTGAAACAGAGATGGTTTTGAACAACTTCGGCTGAAATTTTTTCACTGAAGTGTTAACTTGTTGAAAGTTCGAATAACGTTGATAGTGTTTTTAGTTGTATTTTTCTTACGGTCAATTTTTTTTAATGTTTTACACTAGGATTAGTTGCTAAAGACTTTCCTTGTATATACGTTTTAGCAAATAAGTGCTTTTTCGTGGTTTCTGTTTTTTGCCGTTTGGAAGAAACGACTGGTATACCAGTCCTCTAGAGATTTCTTCTACAAAGAATACAATCCTGCCATCTGGATGTTAGTGTTTTCCAGGAGATCAGCTATCTTAATAATAACTGAAAAAGTGCTCAGGTACATTTACTAGTAAAATGAATGTCCTGTTCCATTATGAGTTATTATACATGCATGAAAAGTCAAAGCGCATGCTTACCACCTTCACACCATTCTTACTGGCTGAGCTATAAAGGTTTACGCTTGGCTTAAATGCTGTCGATAAGCGCGGTATAAAGTTGGTGTTTGCTGAAAAGCGAACTGGTTAAAATGCATGACAGCGAATAGCTTCATCATAAATATTTGATAATCGTGAAACCACGAGGGAGTAGCAGAAACGTTGTTTGCCTAGATTTACGCAATCTGGAAACTGGCCACAAACTGATTTGCCGCATTGTTTTCCACAGAGTACCAACAGATTGCGAAAGTTGACCTACAACCAACTTTGCTGGGCCAAACTTGTGGAACGCAGATATAGGGTCAAGAGATATTTTTATAAACGTTAGCAAACAATCAATAGGTTTGTTAGTATTCTGTCTTATTCAGCACCTTTCCATAGCCAGTGATTGAAGAGTAAAATATGTAACAAATGCAATTTCGAAGGAAATGGTTTGGAATTGGTTGAGAACATCACAGATCAGTAACTTACCATTTTATAGTGTTTGATGGCGTTAAAGTTTGTTTTAGTTTCTTCAGTTGTCATTTCTTTGATTATTGTATAAAACGACTTATCTCCATACTCGTAATAAATAAAAGGCTTTAGAAAGCCCTTGCATGAACTAGATCTATTGTTGAAAATGAAATTCTGTGCTTCAAGATACTCACAATTGTCGTTTGGGTGGTGTCAAAATAAGCAGGAAACAGAGTCTTCCCACTGAAAGCTTGTTTTTTCTCAAAAGCACATGTTAGGTTGGTGGTCTTGACTTTTGTATCTGTTTTCTTAAGATCCGTCGTGTGTTTTCTTCAGAGCTATTTCAGAGCTATAGTAGAAAAGACAACAAAAGGTACTACCTTTCGTATCATCCAGTCAGTAGCTAGAATGGACAATTTTATACTGAAGGGGTAAAAAATGTCTATCAGGATTGTTTGGGGCTCAGTGGGGGCGTCAGTATTGCGCAGCACTGCTTTGTGTACTTATCAGCATTTTCTGAACGCAGTCGGTATCGTTCTCCAGGCTGTGTTTGCGGAGATGTTTGCTTTGAGCTGTAAATTCAGTCTCAGGAATACTGAACAAACAGATCTGGCAAAGTTCAGGTATACCATAAAGTTTTTGTCTGAAAATCCAAACGTGGATTTGTGGATGCAATAAATGGTAAAGTTTCTTCTGTACGTAAAGGACAACTTAAAGGTTTCGTTTCAGTTGGTAGCTTGATGTAAGCTAGAAAAGATAATTTATGACTGGCGTTCGGCTGCGCCTTTGGTAGTGTGAGAAGCAGCGGCGACGTGTTTTAAAGTGCGAATACACTTCGCAGGAAGGTTTAAAGATTGTCCTGAAGGAGCGTGAATTCGACATTAGTGCCTTTCACAACGCAAGTAAAAAAGCGATTAAACTTTCCGATGGAGAACAAAAAATAATACTGATAGAATCCTTATACTACGACACTGAAAGCGTATATGAATGAAGAACTTTAGATGTGGCTTACTGCCGAGCACTTTTTCTTTTATGTAGTATGGCAGGCGTGGGCAATTAATTTGGCCCGGGGACCATTTTGAGAAGGCCACGATTGGCGGAGGGCCGTATTTCCTTAGTGAACTAGAAGCAAGTCTCGGTTAAGCGAGCCAAAGCAATCAGCACTAACATTTATTGTGATAAGTTGGAGAACATTTCAGATTTGAAGATATTTTCTGAATGCTTCCGCGGGCCACTTAAGACGCTGTGGCGGGCCACATTTGGCCCGCGGGCCGCTATTTGCCCACCCCTGTAGTATGGCATCTGTCCTAATTGTTATGAGCCGAAATAAAGTGTTGTATTCATATTGATCACGACAGTGTGCCTCAAAACATGCAATGGGTGCAGATAACCGTAGATGCTGAGAATGCCGATACGTCTGTCATAGCCCTCAGTTATGTATTTTTACTACAGACAAAACGCGCTTGATACGGAAACGGCTGTCGCATATCTAATAATAGTATTGATTGTACATTGTTGAAGTAGGTACAGCGCTGTCAGAAAGAGTATTCCAGGCACAAAACATAGGTTTAAGCCTTTGGTGAAGAAACGTTGCCTACAGCAAACAGAAGGTTTTCACAAAATTACATTTGGAAGCAGTATGTTTTCTTTGTGTGGTTTGTAAGGGTGACTAGCTGTTGGAGCAAGTGATAGGTAGACAAGTAGGCGTTCAAATGAGAGATCTGCACAGACCAGTTGCAAAAAGTTTTATTTCTTTGCTAAGTTCAACCTTGTTTTCGAAGCAAAGGTAAGCTTAGCGACAAGGTTTTTTCAACAACTTGGATGGTGACTGTGGTTTAAATTTGTTCTTCTCTATGCGGTATATGTACACAAAAAAACGCATTTGTATGCCTCATGTATGCACGCTTACATTTCTGAAATACTGTAATTTACGTGTTTGACAACGTTGTATTTCATCTCTTGTCTCTAAATCAACAACTCCAAATGTTTACTGCAGGCCTGAAAGTTTGCAACAGAAGACTGGAAAATTTTTACCCTGTGCTTGTGTTTGTAGGCTATAGAGGGAAATATCAAAGGGAAGGATTACTGTAACCAGAGGCGAATTTTCATTTTCGGGGCCCTAGGCTATTTTAAATTGGGGTCCCCTCTTGAATGTTTACCACGACTGATGTCATACAAATCAGCACTACACGTGCTCGCTACGTTCACTTAACAAGTTGTTGCAATTCATAAACATAGTGCTTTATTCTGAATTCCCTCGATATCAGGAACCAGAACCTTGTCAGCTTCCCTCCATGCCCTAAATTGGGGGCCACGCTGTCACAGGGGACACAAAATTCAGAGCCTAATCCCCCAAACAAAATTTCAACCCCCTAAATTTAAATATGAAACATTAGAAATCAGTGAAGGTTTTGTCAGTCCGTATCCTTTTCTATCCTGTAATTTATAGACGGAGCAGTACCTGCCGCTGTTACTTAGAATAACATCGCCTGATCAGTGCCGGACACCGGTGCTACTTTTAGGCAAACTAGGCGGCTGTCTGGGGCGCAAGGCCAAAGTGGGCGCCAGAAAAGAGTCAAGAAATGTACAACTATGTAGTTCTGAAAGTGACGAACGTCCACCAAGTAAAAGTGAATGAATATGATGAAAGAGAATGGAACACACGTTCACGCAGTTTTTCAGGTTTGCTGCATAGGGTGAATACTTTTGTTATTAATTTCAATTTCATATATTATTCATCTAATAAACTTTTCGAAAGTACAAAATATTCCTTCTTATTTATGCTGTGTAGAACGTGATGATATGTCGAGTAAGGATCTTTGTATAGGACAGGAGGGCGCTTGAATGGAACTTTCCTAGGGCAGGGTTGCCAAGTTTAAAAAGACCTTTCCAGCTAGAAAAATTTCAAAATACCGCTAGATTTCGCTTGAATAAGACCAATTGTATGGGCCACTAGACCAATTATTCGCTAGAATCTAGCGGATGTAGGCCGCCAGGCCAGTTATTTAGCAACTAGACAGGATTAAAACCCGCTAGAGCAGAGAAAAATCCGCTAAATTGCCAACCCTGGCCAAGGGTGCTTACAAGTCTTTCAATAACGTGCTGTTGTCAGGGCCAACAAAGCATGCCCTCCTTGCTTCATCAACTTCACTTAAATAATTTTAAGGTTACCATTTCTGTTATTTTCATTTCTTGATTTTCCTGGCCCTGCAGCTTTACCAGAGTACCTTCATGCCAAAGCCTCCACTAAATCATGTTTCAGCCATCCAGTGTAGTTAGGTTAGGAACGCTTTCGAATCGCCAGCATTATCGGAATTAGACTATTTCACCAATGGAATTTTGATTTTAGGACGTATCACCTTTTTTAACCCATATTCTAGATGACACTGAAGACTTTCTGGCGACGGGTCTATCGAAATTGTATCTGCAAATGGAACTAAAAAAATAAAATTAGGTATTTTGTTGTGAAGGTCATTTGGCCTCGGGATGTGATGTTTTGTCAACATATTTTTTAGAAATCACCATTTGGGGCCACTGTAAGCATTCTGGGGGCAGATTTGGCTGCTACGGCACTGTCAAGAGCAAAAATAGTCACAGTAAAACTAACGAAAAAGACAGCGGTAAATCTGACTACACTCCAGGGTCGTCGCCAGTGGGGGGCCAGTGGTGTCTGGCCCCCATTTCACGTTTGGTCCCCGTTTGCTGCATACATCCAATATTGTATTAAAAAGTGTGGCCCCACCTTGTGGTTTTTGGCCTCCCTTGCTGCGAAATCCTGGCGACGGGCCTACCACACTCCCATTACATATTTATGGAGTACCTCACTGCCTCGTGTAATCTGAAAAATGGATTCAGGCGTTTTGTTCCACACATTATACGTAACAATAACCGATTCTCAACGCCTGAAAATAGAATCCTCATCGTCATTCACTTCAATTCTTCGCGCTCATTCTTCTATAGAGATCTTTTGTTAACGGCATAGCAAAAAATGTGCGTTGAACTAAAACAAAAATACAATACAAATATAATGCTTACAGAAATGCTGGAAATTGTCCTTACTCCCAAAATTTTGGGGCCTCTCGAAATCGGGGGCCCTAGGCTTAAGGCTTTTTAGCCTAATGGTAAATCCTCGACTGACTATAACCTTGTCAACATTACATACCATTCGTTATTTTGTAGGAACTAATCCAAGCAACTGAAAGGAAAATTGCTAATGTTACCAGCAGATGTGAGAACACGGTAGAAAACTTCCTTATTGCATGTCTTTACTATTGCCAAAATGATGTAGTTGTACCCAACAATTAAACGTGTTTTTGACAATTTTGGGGGCAATTGCCCGGTTTGCCCCATGGTTGTGGGCTTGCTATTAGATGTAATGAAACCATGAGCCGCATATGTTGAAGCATTGCCCGTTTTGATTGCGCTCAAATACGAGACTTCTTCCGAACAAAAGAAAACAGCACGCTTACTTGGCATGTTACTTTTCCATAAAAAAATGCTTCAAGCAATCGTTACGACCATCCTGACTACAATAGTCAGTGTAAAAGACTTCAAAACATTCTCAAAAAAGAAAGGTCTCTGTACCAGCACATTCTTTTTCATGTGTGAACCGTGTGAGTATGAAAATCGTGAGCGTTTGGTCGGCATCGTCCTGTGTTTGATTTGCGAAGATATTGTTTTTATGCTTACAATTTTGGCACCAAATTAGTAAAGAAAGGCTGAAAGGACCAAACGCTCCTTCGAAATATGTGAGATCAAATCTAAATGGAAAATTCTAAAATCTCAACGCTTGGCAAGAATTTTCGGAAAGAGTCAAGCAAAATAGGTTAGGAAACAAACAAAAATTTGTTCATTATTTTTCAAAAATCGACTCTTCGTATCTTTAGTCCCGAGAAGTATAAAAGATACAGGAAAACTTCCCACAGCTATTTGATTTGGCATTTCTATTTAAGCGTCCTGATGTTTTCACGCGGATTTGAAGTACAACGCCAGCTTGTCTTACACTTGTTTTGGCTCGACTCGAAGCTTCTTAGAGTTTTGGCGCAGTAACAATTAGGTCAACACCGCATGGACTTTATAACGTTCGTCTACACATGATCTCACAAATATTGTGATGTGCCTACGAGACAGTGTCTTTGGTATGTTTGCATTCATTACCACAAGTGCATAGAAAGTCGGATGGCAATAATTGCTATCGCAGATGCGATATTGATGGCCAAACAAATAATATAATTGTTCATAAAACACTTTATAATAAAGCATTTGATCCAAGTAATGAGCAAATCAACACTGAAGGCTGTCGCAATAAAAATCGTTCTTTTCTTCTTTGCAATGGATTTTTATGAGTTAGTAAAAAGCTTCACATCCGGCGTCATAGCTTCTTTGAACAAAAATACTGTGACAGATAAGGATTGCGACAAAACAAAGCGGAAAATTGTAACTTTCCAATCCATTGATTCATTGTCACATCCGCTTTTCTTCTGGGAAGGGCCGCAAGGGCAGAAGCCCTAGGAGGACTCGAAATGCCCACGGTTTTCGGCAATCTCAGATATAGTTCTACTGGTTCCACACCAAGACGGGACAAGGCAAGGTCAGAGATGCAGTCACGTCGCCTGGTCCTTGGACGACTTCACGGCCATTTTCTCGTGGGTGTAGCCAGCCGGAGTTGCCTCGCCAATCTTTTCTGGGATATTCTGGAAAGATGGCNAAACCAACGTAGCTGAGATCTCTCGATTCGGAGGAGTAGTGGCTCGACAATCCGGGCTTTACAAATTTCAGAGCTGCGCACGTTGTCGCCAAGNCCTCTTGAAAGCACCCGTTTTGCGACCACAAAGCAATAAAGCTNACGAGGAGCTGCGTTGGCTATACCAATTCGTGTATCAATCTTGTTGTTCCATTTTCTGTCACTCATGAATACATCGCCAAGGTAATTGAACTTCTCCACCTGTTGAAATGTATTGCCGATCACTGGCAGCGTTCTCTGGCTTGAGTTTCTGGAGAGATATAATACTGTGTCTCGGTCTTTTAGTGCTAATTTGCATTCCCGCTTGGCCGCACGCAGCAGAAAACCGATGAAGTGCATGTTGAAGACCCCGTTCAAAGGATGCAAACAGTACCAAATTGTCCGCAAAAGACAAAGGATTGATCCTGAAACTTTCAACAGTGACACCCTCGTTGACTCGGCTGTTTGCCGACTGTTCAATTCATAGACTATGGAGAGAAGCGTTGACAGCACACACCCTTGTCGGAATCCAACACGCATGGTGAATGGTTCTGATTTAACTCCGCCGACACGGACACAAACTTCGGAGCAGAACTGCAATGACTTGGCGGCCAGTAATAGACGGCCGTAAACACCACTCCCGAAACAGTCCTCAACGCTTTTCACAAGGGCTACAGCGATGATTTTTCTTCCCCCAAATGTACTTCCTGTGTGCCCGATGTTGTGATAGTGATTGGATTTAAAAGATCTTTGTAACACTCTCCCCATCTGCCAAGAATGTACCCCTGCGAATTTTTGAGTCCTGANNCCCGGATGAGCGCTCAAGTTTTGATGGACATAAGGTTCTACGAAAGCGAAAGATCTAAGAATTCACGATACTTTCCAATAAAATGTAGTGTTCTCTGCATATTGCCAGATACTCCCGATCTCATCTAAACCGTCTTTGGAACTTATGTAGTGACCTCCAGCAAAAATCGACCTTTTCGGTCTGCTATAAATACTTCTCACTTTTTTGTTCCTGTGGTCTTTTAATCAGCGTTACAGAAGCATGTAGGATCAGATCAAAATGCACGTAATTCTAGATGCACGAGTTGTCGAGCAAGAAGTCTGCTCTGTCTGNAGATTTGATTTTTGGCTGCTTTTTAATGTGTGAGGAATAATCGGTTGACTTTTGAAAGTAGTGGTAGCAAGCGACTAAAACGAGACAAGAGTGTATTCAAATTGCTGCTTGCTTTGTTTTGAATTACAATCTGCAAATTAAAGGTTATACAGAATTTTTCGCCGGAATCTAATTTACATGGGAGAACGTACATCTTCAGCTCGCGACAAATCTCAACAATGTAGTAGTTTGTTTAAATCTTCCAACAAACCGTATTTTTGTCTCGACCAAAGTAGCTCAGTTCAACGTCCCTATGCAACGCATCTAATAATGTTTAGAGACGTTAGACTTGTTATCTAGTTTTTCCCCGTTTCCCCACACGGTAGCAATCGGGCTAATTAGACAGCCAACGTACTACACTAGCCTGTGGCACTGCTGCAACAAAGTTGAGGGAAACTGTAGCGATGGGAAAACAAGGGCTGTCAGGGGAAGGAGTTAAATGCGAACGTCTAGTGAGGCAGTCTTCAAGGTAATTACGTGACGAGCTGTTCGTTTCTGCAGAAATGATGCAACATTCAGCCCTTCATGTCAGCAACAAACAGCTTAACTCAAAAATGTATGAGCATCCCGACATATCTTTAAATGACTTGAGGCAAATCTGCTCAGCTTACCGTGATTAGCCTGCACTTGTCAATTTGCTTGAACGAAAAACTATAAACATAAAGTGCAACACCATTATTTGAATTAATAAAAGTTAGCAAATATGTACAAAAGATAGAACGTCTTAGAACTTTCTTACAGGCAAATCCTAATAAGGAAACAGCTTTGCCAAAAGCTCTGANCATTCTACGTGCTGCTTCTGTAAACCAGCANACCTGGTCTGCATTACCACAAACAATCCGGAAAAANTGCTGTTTCTACTGTTTTGTGCTTTTTAAAGATCTTCTTGTATGATGCTTTCTATTATTTAAAAGTTTATAATGCGACATTTTTTATCAACTTTTATCATAAAATGATTGGTACCATTGAAATGGTAACAATATGAGAACTTTTGGAAACACTAAACGAAAATTTCTTTTATTGAAGGAGCTCAACTGCTTGAAACGGTCACCGATTTGAAAATGAACTGGCCATAAATACGATCCAGCCGGTAAATAAAACCGGTTACTGCTCGGTTACATCTTTTCCAAATAAATCTGAGAATTGTTTTTCTGCGTTTTCAGGTTTTTGTATCAAATAAACCGGCTTATAGGCCAGAAAATTGCGAACCAATTAGCAAACAGTTATATGGTGTTATGCCCAGTTTTTCGAGAGTGAAACGTGTGAAGGAACTGCTTTTCTTCCGATAATCGTTTAAGCCTTACTGCGGTTTCAATAGCCAGATATATTTTACATTCAGTTTGTCAGCAATACGCGGCACGTCTATGAAGTCATGTTGCCTGTGTCCAGGTTTAGTCATTCATCGCATGTGCTTTTTTCATGGAAGTTTGTAGCTGAGCAGCAGTATCGACGAATTGACATTATGAACAAAATGCCCTTCAAAATAAAGTGCGCGTGGCAAAGTTTTGCTCAACCCCACCTGTTGCGACAGCGATTTATCAACACCTTGCTTTGTTTAGAGAGGGGTTCCTGTCGTCTTAACTTCGAACCACCTTCCTCTCATTAAAAAATAGCTCTATGAGCGTTTCAGACAATCGATAGAGGAAGCAGTAAAAACAAACACGTATAGAACTGTAGGAAAAAACAATGCTGACACAGACACACACTTCTGAGTAAGAATACAATGACCTGAGGGCCAGTAGCAGGTGGCCGTCAACGTCGTACCACCGCAAACTCCCCAAAGCTTTTCTCGAGAACCCGGTCATATACTTTCTCGAGGTCAAGAAAGTAATCGTTGACATCTTTCGCTTACTCCCGATGTTTCCGGAAAATTTGATCTGTAGTGCGACGACGCCAGGATGAAAACTTCGTTTCGATGAGGTTGTCATGTAACGAACATTTTATATTAACAGACAGACAGACATTTTTATTTAACATCAGAAAAAATCAGATATCAAGGGGAGGAGAATGACCGCAAGGTCTTCGAGTCATCCTCCCCGGCGAAATACAAGTCGAACAACACAGGAGAAGACGAGTCATAATCTATAGAATTCTATACATGTATCTGCAGAGACGGTGTAGACATAACCACAGGTCATAAGCACAAACATAAGCACAAACTGCAACACAATTGCAAGCAAGCGGAAAAATTAAGTTTTCATAATATGTGAGGATGTTCACTTAAATAGTTTTTGTATAACCGACAGAATCAAAAATAATTGACTAGTTTAAAATCTTTTGGAGTATCATTCCATATTGTGGGTCATCGAAAAGATGTGTGACGTCGTTCGTTAAGTGTCTTAGCCAGGGAAATTTCATATGTTAATTTGGAAGTTTGTCTGGTGTCTCTGATTTTGGGAGTAACAGAAATGTTGAAACCGTTTATGATATAATCAGGAAAGATATTGTGATAAATTTTTTACATATGTTTTGCTAATTCATAAGTGTAAATATCCTTGATCTGAAGTATCCGTGCTGAATAAAATAGATCTCTAAGTGGACTATGCTATCTACGATTAACTTTAAGTAGGCTACGAATAGCTCTATTATTTAACTTTATTAAGATCAACAATACTTGATCAATTAATTGGCTGTAGCCCAATTCAAAATACCGTAATTTAGATAGGAGTAGACCAGAGAGAAATAAACTATTCTTAACAAACGCACATTAGCAAAAGGTTGGAGTTTAAATAAAACGCTGGCTCCAGTAGCGACTTTTTTACCTAAATTTTCTTAGTGGGAGGTCCAAGTAAGTTTAGAGTCAATAAGGATCCCTAAGTATTTCACAGAATCTACTTGGGAGATAGTTTGCTGAGAACATAATATATTCATACTGTGTTTTTGGGATTTATCACCGAAGAGAATAAAATTGGTCTTTTCAAAATCTTTTTTATTTTATAATTGGTCTTTTAAGATAAAATGCGCTCGATTAACATCGTTCCTTGCTTTTTGCCTAAAGCTTTCATTTGCTTCTAACCCAAGTAGTGACAGTTGAGTTTGTTCTTTCCCTCAGACCTATTGCCTTTGTGGATGCAGTTCTGTTTAACCAAATACCTGACATGCTATTCCAGTGCTATGTCACCACTTACTGGCAGGGTAAGCTTTTGTGACTCCCGGGCCCCGAAGTTGGTACATGATTATTTTNTAATCAGAGTCCGATTTCCACCACATCTACATCTCTTGAAACTCGAATTCCAACGGTTGAAACCTGCTCACNTACAAATTGTCGCTTCACCCCAAAGTTAATCTTGTAGTTTCCCCTGAATTGAAATGTGGTGACAATCATATCATAAATCCACTCATTGACCTCTTTATATTCNACATACAACAAAACACTCGAATATTCAAGTTCCACAGGTCTTGANCCCCTGAACAAAGTATCGGCTAGACCGTCCTTTCATAGAGCGTGCTTAGTGCATGTTGGCTGCTAAGATATTGAAATAAACGTAGATTTTAACATTGCTGAAGGTTGTACTGGAGTAACAATGCCATTTCCTCCAAAACTCGGTTGAAGCATTTGGTATACCGCGATAGTCTAATTTATATTATTTCTCCAAAAACGATTTTCTGAAGAATGCGGTTTCCTTGCTCTTTTTGCTGTTTATTTTGTTCACGACTAGTTCTTCAAAACCCAACGAAGATGTAAACGAGAGTGGTGATCTGACACTTTTGTTGAACTTCATGCAGATAGTGATCTCGTGCATAAGTGTAGGAGGAGGCAAATTTATTGGGGTGCGAAGGTTTTTACCCGAATTTCCACAAACTTGCCCGAAACGTTTTTGTGCGCCTTTTGTCCACAAATTTTCTCCCACAAAGATCATGAAGACCTGTTTTTGGTGTTACCTCCAAATCAAGGTCTTAATTGTGTTTTTCTTCAAACGTTGGGCGCCATTTTTTGAAGTCAAACAACGTTGCGTGCCATTTTTGCCCGAATTTTCAAGGATTTTTCCCGGTCTTTCAGGGATTTTGCCAAAATTTTCAGAGGTTTGCCCAAATTTTCAGGGATTTTGCCAACATTTTCGACAAATCAAAACTTTTGGGGGTGCGCTTGCACCCCTGCACCACTGATCTCGTGAGTTGAAACTGACAAACGGACTCGGCGTAAGGATACAGCTTCCATTACATAGTATATATAGATATTAAATCTGACAACGTGGTGCCACCAAACATGGTGCCCCCGGGCACCAGGTCGCCCGCAAGGACCACGTGGGTTGCCCTCGTCGGGCCTGTTTTAAAAATAGCATCAACGTGATCATTGTCTTCACACAGATGAATATCATCAATTATTAATAGTAACATAATTAAAGGTGAATTGAGCAAATCCCTTATTTCAGAAGTCTGCATCAAACTGGTAGCCCTTCGCATTAATCTGTACCCAAGACGTACTTGTCAGTTTCAAAAGGTTGGTGACCCCTGAGAACGTCGCAGATTTGGTTCATTGGCATTTGATTCTTTGTAGTTTTGTGTCAGTGAAGGCTCGCGGTAAGGGGAGTTCCAGAGTCAATCATGACGCTTTAAACTTGTCGCAAAGGAAAAAAGGAAATAAACGAACTTTGAAACAAGAAATAATTTTTTAATTGGAAAATGTGTTGTAGATACTTTTGTTGATATGGTGAAACTTGAAACTCAAATTTTTGTTTCAAAATGTACGGCTTGGTCTGGCATACTTGGAGAAGTCCATATGATCGCAACCGCTTATCTAGGCATGCCTAAAACTTGCAGGAACAACTGCGTTTTAGCTACAACTTCTTGCATAAAAGTTTGTTTCCTTTGTCCTGCACACATTTTACGTTGTTCCTAATGGTGAAGAGTGAAGAGATCAAACTATAGACTTTGCAAAAAACATTAGGCCAGTTTCAAACTCAAATTGCTCCCAGGGCCAAATGAGGGCTTATAAAGTAACCAGAGGGCCGCATTATGACGCTGACGCAACAATGGCGGCACCTGAACCTTGCTAAAAACAGATTTTACATCTTATTTCCTGCGAAAAGTATCATGAGTTACAGACAAATAATTTCTAGCCGTCTCTACTTTCTTTTAAAAGGAACTTGTACACTTGCTGGCCGAGCACTTTTAAACACCGGTGAATAAACTAAATAACTTAAATGTTATTGTTTGAAAATACCCCAAAATCATCGCGGGCTGCATACGACCCGCGGGCTGCCTGTTTGAGACCCCTGCACTAAGCAAATGCGATCCTTTTGTAAAGAGTTTTTCAAAAATCTTGAATTTATATTTGGGTTTTTCTCTATTGTTATTAGTTTGCAGAGTT
>JGI24159J19872_10004544_pt1 | contig 17715 bp, 7 predicted proteins | sample Ectturendosymbi4_FD_19872 | JGI IMG/M metagenome (IMG submission 19872) | reverse complement strand
ATGCTGTACTTTAGATGCCGCTTGCAGGCCGAGAACCTCTCCTAAGTGGCGCAAGAACAATTTGTTAGTCTTGCAGCAGTTTGATCAAGAGCGAGTCGATGCAAGGCTGGTTTTAATGATTTCTACTCGTTACGGGATATACTGTACAAATGGGCATCCTGTGCGATTAACTGAAAGGTAAACGCCTCGTACTTGGTATTGTGTTTTACCAAGAACTTGGCGGGACTTTGCGCATCGCAATTGAGCTAATGGATTCGTGGAATCGATTCTGCGAGTGAAAGTCGGTACTTGCATCCAATAAGCAATTACTGCGCTGCTGTTTTCGAGTCTCACGCTGCTTACTGTAGGAGTTTGTTATCGTGACGCGAATCGAAACTTTCCATACATAAATAAGTAATAGGTAAAGCAAACTGAAGCACTTTTGAAGTGAAGTTCTTTCAACATTAAAATACTTAGTGTCGCCGGTGAGTGAAGTCATATGCACATGGCAGTGACTCAGTCTCGCGAAACACCAGTTATTACGTGCGTGGCTTCGAAATGACCAACAAACTATCCAACCAGGTGAATGCCGATGTTGGCAGTTGGTAACTACGATAATGTAAACATTTTACTTGCACACGTTCTGTGTAAACAAGCGTTTTTATCTTGCATTTAGTGGACTGCATTTATGTCAAAAGTGCACACAGAACAGCTCTTCGCAGAGTTTCAGTATAAACTTGTGTGATCAAAGTCCACGTAAAATTTGCTATAGCGAAGAACAGCCTCGGGCGTAAGTTACACAAAGCGTAGATGGCCTGACAGCAAATGCTTTTTGTTGGTTATACGACGACGGTTGCAGTGCATCTGCGTGAAGGGCGGGAAATATCTGTGCACAGACGAAAGTTATCTACATTGCCAAACAGGCCCGTAACCAGGGGGTGAAGCCATCCTAGAAAATTTTGGCCCCCATGGAAAATGTGTTGGACCTAGTTTGAAATTATTGGGCATAGTTTAAAATTTTGGGTCCCTCTCAGAAAACTTTTTGCCCCCCCTTGGTGACACAAGCTGGTTACGGGCCTGCCTTTTGAAAATTTGGTGGGGACAATTGTTCGTTGCNCCCCTGGTTGGGGGCGTGTTGCCAAAAGTGTTGTCCATCATTTTGGANAAACACGTAAGCATAACTTTTGATGCGGTCGTATATTTGGAAAACAAAAAAGCTTANAAATGCGAAGTTCATCAACAACAGTTTAAGCTGTTCTCCAGTTGCAGCTAGGCGGCTAATGAAAGAATTCATTGTAAGAAGCTGAGCGTTCTGGATTTCACAAACCTGCAAGCAGTAGAATTGCCGTATAACGTCACTTCATGGGACCGGAGAAAAGCGTTGATATGGGCGAACTGTCGTTATAGCTGAAGTGCTGAACTGCAACACATCGTTCATAAAATGGGTTTTTTATTCAGTAACAAAGTCTCGCAAGCGTTAAAAGTGTTCTTTGCAGTGGCGCAGCCAGACCAGAAATTTTGGAGGGCAAAATGTTTGATTTTAGGCGAATCACACTTTTGTTTGGAAAAACGGCTCTGAAAGCAAAAAAGACTATATTTTCTAAACATTTGGGGGGGGCATAGCCCCTTTGGCCCCTCCCTGGGTACGCCTATGGTTCTTTGAGTTGGATTGCCGCTTACTGTATCGTGTTTTCGCGTATAGACTAATCAGAAAAAGTGAGAGATTACTTTGTCTTTTCAAAAGTAGGCAACGTCGTTTTTGGAGTATCGAAATCTTTTTCAATGTTTTATCACTTTCGTACCATTTTTCCTACTGAACGAAACAACGATGTCATACTTTTTCCATAATTGGATACTTCTTTAGTTCGACACTATACGCTCTGCTCCACGAAGACTATATCGATCAAACTGACTAGACTAGCTATGTCCAACCGCGGGCCGCATGCGGCCCAGTCGAAGGTTTTGTGCGGCCCAGTTTTGGTTTTCACTGAAGTGAAAGTATCCCAAATACTGACAACCTGTCCTTTTTTATAATCTTGAATTTGACATTTTTGATGCAGGTGGTCCTCAGTGCGACTTTATCACGTCTGCACCATTGCATTCAGGATTCGAAGGCTTTCATTACATTAGTATAAGCTAAATTTAGTTTGCTAAGATCAAAGTAAGCCATTCAATGTGCGGCCCTCATTAATATGTCATTTAATGTGCGGCCCTGGTTAAGACAGTGACATAATTTTTGGCTCAGTAAGCCATTTGGGTTGGACATGTCTGGACTAGACTATATCGACTCGAACGAACGTAAAAGATAGGAATTCTGTCGGGACCGACGAAAAGTGTCGTTATAGTCAAACTGTCGATACAGCCTAAGCCGTTATAGGCAAATTCTACTGTAATACAATATTATTTCTCAAAAAAATTTTAACATCAAGAAACTCTTCAACTGCTAAGTCTTTTAAAACAGAATTTCTCAAGTTCAAGAACACAAGCTTTTAAAGTTTGGTGTGGTTTGAATAACGTTGTATGCTCAGCGAGAGCGTAAAAGCATAGTGGAGCGTTATGTTCAAAAGAAGACATGTGCTGCCACAATCAGTGATGGGTAAAGATTTTTTGTGAAACATTTCACAAAAAATTGACCACAGAGTCGAAGTCATTTTGTAGCGACATCAAAAAGTAACAGGACGCTCTTTCTGGAAAAGTCCTCCTTGCCCGACTACGCCATAATGCAATTGGAAAATGACTGTAATTGAAGCAGACCTTGAGTGAGACCTTTTCTAACAAAACGACAATAATAAAGATTTTCCAAATGAGCAAAAAACCTAAGAAAATTAACGATATTCAAAGTTACCGCCAGAAACTCCAAAATTTCTTGAGTTTCTACTGATTGCTGAAAGGTAGATTGCTGATGAATTTTTGACTTTTCACGAGGTTTGTCTAGAAAAGGGAGGCAACCTGTTAAACCTGCTGGGCAGTGAACGCAGAAGTTGAACGAACTTTCATCCTGAACCTCGACGTGTTAGTTTCTCGAAGAGTCGCACCCACCGCGCAAACAAGGAAAATACCTCCATCCAAATTTCAGAACAATTTTGTAAAGTTTTGTTGACTTTTTGCTTGATTTACGGTAAATATTACAGATTTTGCTCTCCCTGTGGCGATTTGCTTATGACTGATATTTTCAACCAGTTTTTTTTCACAATGCTTTTTCTTTTCAGCAAATGCACAGCTTTGTCAATTAGATTTGCATTCAGGGTTAATGTTATTGAATCCAACCCAGAAAAACAACTGTTTTTTTTAAATCTACTTGAAAAAAACAATAAAACCACCAAAAACCAACTCTTAATTTATCCTTTGAAAAATCTACAATAAAGTAGAAAATAATATAAGCAGCACACTTGTACAGTTAATTGTAACTTTTTTTGAATCAAACGAAACTAGCAGCAATGAAATTTGAAGGACTTAAAACAAAACAGAAGAATAATTCGAGCAAGCTTAAGTAAATTCTATTGGTTATCTTCTTGAGATCTGTAAAATCGGTATATTTTGACCAGTATTTCTGCCTTCTCTGCACTCAACCTGTTTCTGATGTTGGATCATACCAAACCAGTATCATATGTTGAAAAATACCCTTTATTGATACTATTAACGCCGAACTAGTAGGACATGCACATAAACTTGACATGAAACTGCAAAAGTTGTGTGGGAATGTCTTTTCTCTCTTTGCTGTGCGCATGTGCCAAGCGCCACCACTTTGGTGGTGTAAACTGACCAACAACACTTTGCGAAAACAACAATGCGGGGCATATTTCTTTGCTCTCAGTTTTGAATGCCATAGTAGCAGTGGCGTAGCCAGCCCAAAAATTTGGGGGGCCAAAAAATTTGGGGGGGCAAATGTTTGATTTTAGGCGAATAACACTATTTTGTTTAGAAAAACGCCTCTCAACGCACAAAATGACTATATTTTCTAAAAATTTGGGGGGGGCATAGCCCCTTTCGCCCCCCCGTCTACGCCTATGCATAGTAGGCATAACAAGGTATTATTGTGTAATTCTGAAGATACTGATATTGCATGATGTAACGAAAACAATTCAGAGTGTGGATTTTGTGTTTTTCTTCAAAATAAGAAAAAATAATCTGTTTCTTTAAAAAAAACAAAAAAAACATTTTTTATCAACCCTGCGTTTGTTCCACGAACGAGGCCATGTACGACTGTTTTTGTCCCAGTTTACTATTCTCAGTGAGTTTTAAAAATAAGGACTGTCGGGTTTTTGCGCTGAACAACAAAGCTGACGAAACGCAAGAGGTTTAGCAACAGCGCCGTAAGAAAGATTGTGCATGAATAACCTGTCAGACAGAATGATTTGTCATCATTTTGATGATGATCTCCACTCACCTTTTCGAGAATTTCTTCCTGCACTTTTTTTAGGTTTCAAAGTGTAGCACGCGGTTTTGCACAAGTAAGATACTGCGTGACAGCCTTTTTCTTCAGGTGCTTTCTCAGCTGCGGGGAGGGTTGGGCGCAATCGATTGATCCGGTAATCGCAGTAACCTTTCTCGCACAGAGCGAGAGAAAACATTCTGTGCGTCATAATTTATTTACCGAGCAAACATGATCAACAGCAGCATATAAAAACCAAGTCTTCTTGCAGAGGCTGAGTTAAAATGAACAGACCAGGGACGAAGCAAGGTGCCACTTATGAATTTACTGTTAAACTAGATGTTGCTGACAGAATCTGTGTAACTGGAGACAATTAGATGGTGCAACAAACGTAGGAGTTACTTCAGCATGAGCTACAGTGAAAAGATGTTAACAAATTCGCCTTTGAAACTTATTTATGTTGTCAGTTTAAACTTTTTACGCGTCATGGAAAGGCAGGGCGAACATTTTTGCGCTGATTTACCTTTTTATTCACATGGCTTGTTTTTACCTCAACTCAAGACCGACATTTCCTATAGACCAGCAATGCACGGCGTTCAACCGAAGGTTGCCTTGGAATTCTTTGTTGGAAGCAGGCGGTGCTTGCTTTGAATTACGATGCTTGGAAATCTATTTCTGAATTGCATCAAAAAGCGCTTCAAGCCAATCACAAATCTTGCAGGCATACAACAGGAAATAACAGGCACTTGGGAGTCAAAATGGACAGTGCTGTTTGTTGGTTGAAATCAGGAGGTTCATTTATAACAGCACCAGAGCGAGAACTCGGCAATCGAAGTCTTTGTTCAGATGTAGACAGAAAAAGTTGCAGTACATTTGCGATCCTTGAGCTCTAAGTCAGCATGTTTGTGAAGGCAGAATGATGCTGAAAAATCATGATCAATAAAAGCGAATTTTAAATTTTTTGATAATGTTCCTTTGCTGCCAGGATGACTCTCGAAAAATAATGGGCCTATTAAAATTTATATATATAAGAATATTGTGGTAGCAATTTCCAAATGGTAATGCGTAAATGGTTAACGAAATATAAATGATTTAAATCTCTCGTTAATCTTTTCTAGAAAGCTTACACTCAGTAGATGCCGCTTGATGATAGACTGCTCATGGAACCAGGGGTGGATATTAGAATTTAGGGGCCTGAAGCAAACTCAGAAAGGGGGGCCAAAACATCGCCACGGCGAAGTTAGATGATGGACTATGTGGATGCGTGAAAGTCCATTTCACATTGTAAATTGTTAGAACCCATATTTTCAACAATCCAAGGACAGAAGGTGCATTCCTATGGCAAAACCCAAGTCAGTACAACACGCAAAAGAGAAAGAACTTCATTTGCTGGTTGACTTGGAGCTTGACTATTGTCCGGAAATTATTAATGAGATGCCAAAATACGGGAACAAGCCAGATAAAAGTGCATTAAATTGATAGAATAAAATTAGATTCTCACAAGACTAGAAACTTTCGTTAAATCTGGAATTTGGATTTTGACGACATGCGTAAGAAAAATTCCCCTCGTTTGTTTCAGATGAGAGTAAACAAAACCGTGTTCGTCGCAGGCTATAAGATCATTGTTTACCGCAATGACTGCTGGGAGAAATGTGAGGGTGCATTGGAGAGCACGCTTTACCATTCCTAAAGTCCTGTGGAACACTTAATGAACGGTATTTAGAGGCCATGCTAATTGCCATTATCTTTACCTGATTTCCAACGAAAAAGTGAAGAAAAATATATTATGAAACATTTTATTCTCAGGATCTATTGTAGAGACCTTTTTGAAAAACCTTTTGTCATATTTGCATGAAAAATGATTCGCATTTTTTTGGTGACGTTTTTCGTTCTCACGGTTACAGGTGAGTGATCGTTGCTTTTATAAAGTTTAACTCTTTGTTAAGTGCTGACGATACATCAGCGACAATTTTCTTTGTAGGTTACTGAGAGCTAACAACCTCTTGACCATGAATGATGAGACTCGTGCTTTAATAATTATATGACGTTTTCAGATTGCGCCTCATAAAGTTTTGCAGTTTGTGAAAAAGAGCTTATACGACACAGACATATACGGTTGCAACTATTTCGCAAAAGTTTAATGTTGTTCCTTGTCTTTTGGAAGCCACGTAGAACAGAACAACTTTTACTGAAGTGGATAAGGGAGCTGTTGCCAAACTTTAACAACGTCATTTTTGGATAAAACTTGCAGCTGAAACAATCAATGTAATGTACATTTTTCTTACACTCAGAATTTTTTTTGAGTTACTGCTTTCAAAAAAGGTATATTTCTGCTTAGACACTTCTCAACAGACTTTTCATATAATTAACAAAGGGTCTCCACAACCATCTCGTGGAAATTTCAAAACCCTACGCAATGTGTGCTAAATCTGAAATGATGACATTGATCGTTTTATTATATGCCACCGTGAAAATTGCTAGTCCTCTGTTGATTCCTACTCTCTTGTATCAACTTAGTACTGTACTTCAGCTTTTTTAATGAAACAATGAAATTTTCAATTTCACGTCAATACATAAATGACAGCAAAAGAACCAATGAGGCAACAATCACAGTTAAATACATTTAAGATCATGGGTTTGATTCAAGTTTCTCGATAATTCGCATCAGCCACTGTCGAGCTTTCTCCAGCCAATGAAGTAAGTTACGAGGACATTGTTTAATTTTTATCACATCTCAGTGCCTATTAATTCAGACAGTGGCTTATTTAGTTTATTAACTAGCCCAGAGTTGTCCAGGCGTTTCAGGCGCGAGACAACATTTGCTTCGACGCTACAACATTCCAAAGTTCTGTTTTTCCAAGGATGAAAAGTAAATAAATTGGGTTCCAAAACCTTGAACGAACTCCATGAGTTTTCCCATTTTGTTGGCATTGGATGCAATTATGCTCACGGAATCTTTTGGGGATAAAGCCAAATCATTTCTGTGTACAGACAATTCTTGTAGAGAACAACGAACAGCGTAACCTTACAACTTTTTAAAACAGTAAGTGTTTAACTCAGCCGTAGAAATTTAAAATCTTCGAAGACTGTATGCACAGATTTGGGCAGCACTTCTACCAAACGTGGTGGCGAACTTTGTTTAAGTGAATTATTCGTTCATACCGCTGTTGCTGTAAATGTTTCGCAAACCGAAGTTCGTCACTTTATCCGACTTTATCTGTGTGCCAAGTACAGGCTGTCCACCTATCGATGTACCGGAGCATGGCGAAATGGAATGCTTTGACGACGGTCTTCAAAATCAAGTGTGCACATTCCATTGTCAGAATTGGACAGACTTGTACGGGCCAGACACCATCACATGCAAAAATGGATCTTGGGATTATGAGCCCCCGGTTTGTGCACGTAAGTGTCCCTTCGTTGTATTATATCTCAGCGATTCTAGCAAAACATCTGTACGACAGTTTTACAAATGTAACAGCAGTGATGGCAAAAAGCAGCGTTCGTCATATTCAAGACCAGGGGCCTCAAACGCGTGGAAAGAAAAATGCTGATTTGAACCGAAGAAGAGCTTCACAGAGCTAAGAGTCAGATGGGGCATGTCGCTCACAGCTCCACACATGTCAGTCATCTCAACAGACCCCAAATCGACGTTATACTTGCATGCAAACTGTAGCAGACCTCTTAGCATTTTGATCTCAGTCACTGATAATATGAGAAGACTTGTTTTCGAAAAAAAGGAATGTCTGTGGGCCACAGATGATAATAAGCAGGCGGGTGAGGCCTTACGGCTCTTGCTCTTGAAAAACACAACATCAAAATTAAAGCCACGTGCAATCTTTTAGTGACGGGCACCACGTGTTAACTGAACCATAAGAGGCCACCTGATCCCATCGTGACCCACGCGCGTATCGCACTGATTTCTATAAGGGGTCGTTTGCATATATTTATTTGTTGCTGAAGAAACCAACGGACGACATTTACAAAGTGCTGCCAGAGTGCTTAGTGGAGAAAATGTAGTTGGAGTGTAAATACAGTAAACATAAAGCAAAAACCAAGTTTTATACAGTTTCCACTGAAGATTTGATAAAAGGAAGTTATATTTTAGAAATTCATGTAATTCATAAACTGCACCTCTGCCCGGCAGTGGCGCCGGAATAATAGAAAACCAGGCCTGCCCCACGTAAAATAACAGCTTTTTCACAAATGAAAGATTTTTTAAAAGTCTTCAAATGATCACAACCATGATGGGTGGACTGCGTTGGACGATTTCTTCGGTAATTTGCGATCCGCAAGAAAATGTTTTTTCAGTTCACTTCGAAAAATATAACTGAGACCCCTCAAATGTTTCGCTATAGCACGATGTCTGCCTTTGCCTTGAACATATGGTTGCGATTTACAAGTGCAATGTCACGCTCGAGTAAAAATGCTGCGATTAAAATAATCATTTTTCTCAGCGCCAAGCGCTTGAGTGACATTTTGCGATAAAAGCTAAAAGCCTGTCCGAACAATTCCTCACGCTGCATCAAAAATGTACGAGTGAATTTATTGACACAAGAAAAAAACAATTTGTTTGTTTATTTGTTGTTTAAGGCATATATACACATTGCATTTGATCTTTCAATGGTCATCGATAGTAGCGATTTAATGATCTCTTATTTCACTTAGTGCAGCTTGTTAGAGTTAAATCTATAAAGGAATTTTTAATTAAAGTCTAATGTCTATGCTTTGTTTTTTGCAGCAAACTTCGCCCGATGCGAAATGGTACGTATTATATGAGGATTTTGCAGTTGCTATTGTCTAATTGGTAAAACGAAAATAAAAAGTAGTTCAACCAGTTTTTTAGTGGATTGTTTCGCAAAATGTGCAACTTCAATAATGACGTAACATAATAGATTTGACAAAATTACAGTGAATTGTTTTACTAAAACAAAAGAAAGTAACAAGGATATTTCTGTTTAACTTCATCTTCATCCGTTTGAAATATAATCTTGTTTTTGTTTTGATACGTGTAAAATATTTGCAACACGAACTTTTAGCCAAGAATATAAATGCGCTGACTTAAAATTTTCGGGAAGAAAGAATGCTGTTTACATGTCGTTAATATAAAACGTTTTAAAATATTTTAAAAGTTTTGAAAGAATCACGCCCAAAAGTATCCAAATTTGTTTTCTCAAGGCTATACCACACCACCGCAGCACGTGTTCTTGAAACATTTAAAGAACTAGAGCACTTCTTTGCCTAGAATAGGTCTAAATGTGATTTTCCCGCGCGAACTCTTCCGATTCTCGTAAAAATGTTTGGCAAGCTGACATGTTTGACTGGATGATTTTTGTTTGCAGTGATTGCTTAAGTTTCATCTAGCGTCAGAAAGTTTTGCAAATTGAGTTTTTCTTGATTCATATTCAGTGACGTTTTGCAAACCCATCTTGTGTAGTTTGAAATGAACCTCTAAAATTTTGCATGTTAATCAGATACTTCTAAATAGAAAGTAGAGTCAAGCTGATACTGGTGAAACTGAGTCTTATTTACATTACATTCGTCTGAAGACAAGACCATCACTAAAGACGCATTTGCTAAACCTGCAAACACTAAAACAAGAAAACCTCACAAGCAAGGTTATCAGATTCGAGACCCCCTCCTGACTCATTTCTGTTCGTCGGTTTTGACTTTTGCTCGCAAAGCAATCTTATCCGAACATCCCCGACTATAGCCCATACTGTCATAACGCATTTCCATCTTTATCAGGCCCGTAACCAGCTTGGGACACCAGGGGTGCGAAGAGTTTTCTGAGGGGGGCCCAAATTTGACATTAGCAAGCACGATTAAAATACAATAATTTTAAACTATGTTCAACACATTTTTCCAGGTGGGAGAATCCCCCCCTGCCCCCCATTATTTCGGACCTGATTTTTAGCTATCATGAATATTTGCAACATCTATGCGAAGATTGCAAAATTTTGTGTCGCAAAGTTAAGTCAAGTTCTTCTGGCGAGTTAAAATTGCTTGCATCGCAGATTTGCTTCCATTAATCGTATAAACGCATAGCGCAAATAAAACTTTATGTTCAAAGCAACATATTTTTGCCTTCTTCTGTTAACCAACTGTTCCCTTTACACGCTTCGCCCTGGGTAGGTCTGCAGCCCAAGTGCCCAATGGCCCTTTGCAAACACCCTCTCCTCCACACATTTCATCAATCATTATACTTGGAACTTATCACAGCACTACGTATGTAGCAGTGCTAAATATCATTTAGCAACTGTGCTGACGCCATGTATGCTTGCGTTCTATGCTTGCGCGCACGCATCTACGCTTGTGTTCCTTCAAAGAAACCGTGTTAGGGCAATCTACGCGTTGGCTTTTGCATTCCTGCCACAGATCTATATCCGTGCTCTTTCGTGTATCTGCGTGTTGCTTGCTATTACCATGTGCGCTTAAGTTCTGCTCCGTTGTGTGTGGTGGGAAGACGTGTTGAAGTTCAACAATCTAAGAAAAAGAGGCAGACCGATATCAACTAACAGCAACAGCTCAACATAAAACTGAAAACATTCTACGGTGTTCTAGTCCCGTTAGTGTAAAGCTGCGTTTGCCGATATTCTTCCCCCAATTCCTCACTGCAAATTTGCTTTTCTATCTCGAACATTTTTCTNTGTCTATATGAAAAACGTGACAAATCATGAAATTCGTTCTTTGAAATTAGTCGAAAACAAACTTCCTGTTTATACAACAGACTTTTTTTTTGTCTAACCACAGAATACTTTTTTGTTTCAACCACAGTAGACAGTTTGTGTTGGACACGTGTCTACTTAATTTTAATACGTTAAAAGCGGTCTTTGACTATTAAGCTCCACACAACATGTTATTCAATTTATCTTGCCTGTGGGGCTCATCCAAAGGAGACGGATCCTTACGAAACCACAAAGGAAAATTCGATTGGTTGCCATAACAACATACAACTGCCGATAAGATAGTTTACGAGAAATTAGATCGTTGGCTTTCACGAGAATTACTATCGGATCTTTCCAGAGCAACAGTGGGAATAGCTTGCATGGGTTTGTTGCTGGCAAATGTTAACAAAATGAGTACAAACCTATTTTCAGAAACACAACGTTTGAAACACTGATATAGAATGGCAGGAAAGACTGGAAGGCAGAAATATAGATGATAGTGGATATTACTTATTCTATAGTCGTGAGCTGTACAAGCATTAACGTTTATTTACACTTGCCTTTTTCAGGAGGGTGCCAAATGCGGAGAATTGAAGAAAGGTGATTACAGGAAAATGAAAAAATTTCGTAAAGACCTATCTCCTGAACAACAGAGAGAATTGAGAGGTGTGGTGGAGCTTCTTAAACTCCTACCAAGAAGTTTTGGTCGTAGACAACAACGGCGAAATTGCATACGTGGCTTGTGCGATGTCCGTTGTTGGTTTCTGAAACGTAAGTGAAAAATATTTATCAAATCAACTTTTTTTGCTGCAACTTGATTTAACACCAGTGAAAGCCATCTTTTTACCATAAATTCCCCTGACACCTTAATCAAGAGAGCTTAATTTTTTAAATAATCAGTAACTGATGATGCTTATACTGAAACGATTTTATCTTTTTTTACATCTGAAAATGTCCGGAAACTGACTTGCCTCCTAGAGAGACGCAAAAGTTTTTATGATCAGGTGTTTAGCACCGTCAGTCGTGCTATTTGGTTAGACCAAAACCATGGCTAACTCCAGGTCAGAATAGTGCTAAAACAACAATACCAAAATCCTTATTTTACAAGATTTTGCTTGAGCAAAACAAGCCTTTTCTTATTAATTTTTTCACCAGCAAATTAATCCAAGTGCGAGATGAAGTTTTACCGCTTAATTTTGGCGATAAGCAATTCTTTAGCAATATCGTTTGCAAATGAACTAAGTTAGAAAACATTAGGCCATTCAAACAGTTAAATGGTTTTTGGAACTTATAAAAGACTTTAAAGGTGTTTTTCTACAAAATTATGTATAATGCTCCAACTCACAGAAACACACGGAATGAGATTTCAAAAATTAAAACAACGCGCTCTTGATCCTTGAATCAATTATGCTGTTTTCTCAACTATTGTTGCTGCATTCGTGCACATTGTAGATGTCATAAAAAATTGCATCTTCCTGATCCGAGCCATTCGTTTCATAACAATACTATTAAAACTTACAATAATTTGATTAGTTGAGTTTGACTTGTTGGCGTAGGTTGTTTGATTTTTTCTACGGCCGATCAGGCCCGTAACCAGCTTGGGACACCAGGTGGGGCGAAGAGATTTACATTCCCAAATCTCTTAATGCAGTCTCGATGGCGATATTATCTGTTTCATAAATTCGAACTTAATGCAATTACCTCGTTTGTTAGGCAGATGGTCAATTAACCTATATGGAGATCAACATTGCCCCATTTTTCTATGTGGTTCCAGATTTAATCAAGTTTGTGTAGAAATATTTCTTTAAATTATCAAGTTATTGTTCACGAAAGCATTGGATGACGATTGCAGGACTTTTTTCAACTTTGTAAAAATTACGACGAACTTTTGCATCCAGTAAGAATTATGTAAGAAATTTCAAAATCAATTAAATCTATTTACTGTGTGATCCATGCGAAATAGTTTTGATTTTCATGCCAGTGCTTTGATATAGAAATAACTACATAAATAACTCAGATATTTGAGTAAGATTACGGCTTAAAGTAATTGAGGATAAGTTATATAAAGTATTTAAACAAACGTTTGTAAGCTTATTTTTAACGAAACGAACTTTTTGCATTACAGCTAGAAAGTGGTGCAACATTTGCATACAATGCAAGACACGGGGATGGCTGAAATGTTCAAAAGGAGGACAGTTATTTGGCCGTTAAATGGCAGACACGGATATTCGAGTAATCACGTACACAAAAGGCTCATTCGTTTTAAATAAATAAATGCACTTTCGTTTATTTCAACCTTGTTGCAAGACATCAACAGAATGATTGTTAAAAAGACGAGAATGATGTCAACATTTTGTGAAATTGTTGATGACAATGTAAAAGTCTTATTACCTGTTTACCACTTTCTTCAAACACGTTTTATCTATTTGGTGGCCAAAGGCAATCACATGTGAAAAAACGCCTGTTTCAAAAAGCGTTTTTCAAAGTTTATCTAAAATTTTAAGAAGTACACTTTTTGAAGGATTGAATTCTTGCCTTGGTTGAACAGTAAAATCCAACTGTCATGAGAGAAAACTGTGAAGAGTGTGCGAAGGTCTTTGTCAGTAAATGTTCGCTGCTTTTATCAGCAAACGAAATATGAACTACGTCACAGTTTTACAGAATTAATCGCGCAAGGCAACTCTCCAACTATAAAAAATGTTTGCACTCTGTCAGCCAAACTAAAAATGCGAGCACCAGTCGTGTCACATGCAAACGATAGTTCATGTTTTTCACATGTATGAAATGGATGTGTCTCGAGGCTCGTACCGTTTGCTCAGCACAAACTCATCAGTCATTGTGTGAGAGATACCAATCGCTTTAATGATTTTACTGCAACCTACTGGTGTGCACTTTTAAATGGGATTGCAAGGTTTTATATTGTTCGATGTTCATGTATAAACCTTAATATTTAACATTGTATGCTGACGATTGCTTGTGGCTGAGTGGACTTGCAAAAAGGAAGAGCATCAGATAGTCAGATGTCTTTCATGCACTTAAAGAGTGTTTTCTGTAAAGCAGTGAGTTTGATTTAGACAAAATACATCGAATTTCAAGCAGTATCTAAATTGCAAATTAGATGTGCACGAACTGACGCTATTTGAATTGTGCTTGATACAGGTTGCTAAAACACGACTCGCCAACTATGAGTGTGATACCAGTTTTATCTGGATGCCAAAAAGTTGACAATTTTAGGAGACAGGTTCTATTTGAATACGAGCTGCTGATGCCTACTCAGAAGGAGAAATATGCACCCCGATAAACCTATAGTGTCTGATTCTTGGCTGGGAAAAGATTCTTTTTGGTGGAAAGGCTTAGGAAGCAATATGGGATAGTTTCAAAGTTCTTTTCAGCATTAAAAACAAAAATTAGTTTCAGTAGTTTTCATAATTGAAAATTTGCCAAGATCTGATGCTTTTGACAATACCTTTCAACATATTTTTGTGTTTATTTCAGTTACTGTAATACAACCTCTTTATATTTTAACCTGACCCGGGATGTTGTGCACATCCATTGAAAGTCTTTATTTTTTGCTTTTTACGTGTCAGCCTCAAACACAAGAACCTGCAAATGTTGAGACGTGGCAAATTACAGGATAGGTGGCGGAACCGGGGGGACCGCATGAGCCGAGGTTCCCCCCACCTATCCAGGGTTGCCTTCCCCCTGCTTTTAAATTTCTAATTTTGCTTAAGTTTCAGTAACACAATTAGTAAGAACAACTAGTTACATTTTTGTGCTTAAGTCAGTGCAGCGTAGATAGATAGGGTGTATTGCAAATAGGTGTCGTGTTAAGGGCTTACAAAACGTTGCGTAAAATTGCTTAAACATGCTGACAAAAGTTAAATGACGTCACATTTCAATGCTTGTGACGTCATAGTTGCCAATTCAAACCACCAAAAATTTATATAGTGTTTTAATTGCACTTGTGCCCCCCACTTTGAAAAAGGTTCCGCCACCCATGGTGTTGATTGTTACACCCATGTGATACTGAATAAGAATAAACACTGAAGCAACGCGCCAGAAACTACTGCATTCGGTCATTCTCTTACAAAAGCGTTACGCCTTGGGAGAAAAACAGATTTGTAAAAACATCTGATAATTAAAGTGAGCGGATAACAAAGCTGTAGATGACGATGCACCTACAGTACTTGAATAAAACCATATAGATTGTTTCCCACCAAAGTATCAAATGTTCTGGCGAATGAGTAACGTAATATTGGCGAACACATACATCACTGGGGATGTAGTTAGGGTTGCCAGATGGCCGGTATTTCACCGGCCTGGCCGGTATTGTATTGCTAATTTAGTGGAGGCCGGTAAAAAGCCGGTATTTTGAAAATCAGTACTTGAAGCCGGTATTTCGAAAATAAATAATTTGCCTTAACTTCAGAAAGAACTAACGCAGAATTTCTTTAAATTATAATGACGCTAGTAATGAATCTTGCTAGGACATTTCCTTCAGCGAAGTTTATTTGCTTTGACCCAATCCTTGGTGCGATTATCACGTCACACACACCGAAATATAATGAGCCAACCAACATACAGGCAAATTTATTCATTAAGGCTTAACAATACTGATTATTATCTCTCTGTTTTCCCTGTGCCACTTACGAATTACGACACAGCTTAGATCTGGCACTGTTGACCAGGGGCAGATCCAGGGGGGCGATCAACCCCCCTAAAACCTAAAAAAGTCACTTTTTTCACGATGTTTTTTTACAATTCGGAAAACGGCATTCTCGATATAAGGCTATTTGGCCGTTCATTGTTTTGTCACAGCAGTGTTGTGAAGTATGCTTCATCTGTCTTACAGTATTGAACCCGTAATAAGACTTGACTGACAAATTAACTGAAATCTCCCCCCCCAAAATTTACTGGCTAGATCCGCCCCTGCTGTTGACAAACCGGCCGGTATTTTTACAAAACGCATCTGGCAACCCTAGATGTAGTGCAAAATTTAGATAGATTTTGTTGCAGGCAATGCAGAGGCGTTTAATACCAGACTGTGTATATTTGCCAGACATGGGGCGATTACATCACAAATGTAATCGATTACGATTACTTGCCACCTGCTCGATCACGATTACGAATAAACAAAATCACAATGTAATCGATTACGATTACATTGAAAATAATCACGACTACAATCGCGATTACATTTGTCTTGAAACATCTTCAGAACGACAACAATCCCCATTTGCATGGTTTGATGTAAGTATATTTTCAGACAACGTACGATATTAATGAATGCAATAAACGAAATTACTAATCTGTAAGGATCAAGCACCGGAAAAAAATTACAAAAATTGTTTAATGAGATGTTCTTGCAGTCAACAAATCAGTGGCGTAACTAGAGGTTTGAGCTAGACGGGAAACTTAGCTGAAAGAGGCCAACTGGCCTCTGTAAGTGACCTACAAGTCACCACTCAGAAAAAATAACTTGAGAAATAATGTTGAATCCGGGTGTGGATGGCTATACTAAAAACCAAATCAAAGAAAAATCTCCAAAAAATGCAAAAAGACTACAACCTACTGAAAACCAAAACAATACTAAAACCGAAATATGAGCTAAGTTGAGGCCTGGTTTTTACATTGAGCTGGCCAATGGAGTCATATTGCCCCTCATCCCTCTCTTTGGTCACTCAACTGCAACGAACAGTTTAAATATTAATTAAACAAAAATGACCAATGTTTAAAATCTTCGTTACAGTTGATAAACACCAAGGTTTCAAATCTTTCACAGTCAAACGATGTTTATCAGGCTTGAACATTCGTCCAGTAACGCTGATAATTCGTTTATTAATAATTTCAAAATTGCTGACTATTTCTTCTAACTGCGGGTTACAATCGTCTGCAAGCCAGCATAGCACTGTGCAGTTATTAATTTGAAATGAAATTAACGGTGACGCCAAAATAGCTACGCATCTGTCTATTGGACCAAACGTCAATGGTCAACAAAACCTCACTGGTTTCGTTTAGTTTTTTTAGCAGTATCTGGTGGATCACGGATGACAGGCTAGTTATCTGTGTTGTGGAAAAGTACTTTAGACTAGGGTTAAACTACTTCATTCCTCTGAAAAAAAATCAATTTGCTGCATATAAATTACTGTACTAATAATATACATAGCCTATTCCAGCACTTACATTCATAATTTCACTCTGAATATATATAAATAAAAGCAACACCTCTCCTCGTACTGTCCCGCTATTCTGTTAACCAGTGTCAAACCGATTTTAAGAAAAGCTCTTCTTTTTATTGCTACGTCTCACTAGACTCGCTATGTTACAACTGGCGGCCAACAAGAGGAGTAGCTGCAACAAACTGCGAATTCGCTACAAACGCTGTACTTGCCGCTGGACTATCTGGATTTAACGCACACAGATGGGGAAATAGCCTCCCCTAAAACATAACCATAACAAACGGTGGTAAAGGAAGAAACCCAGCCACCACAACGGCGGTTCATCGTACAGTGATGTAGGGTGAATATTTCCAAGTTTAATCGCAAAAGTAATCGTCGATTACGATTACATTTCATTTTTGGTCAATTCAATCGATTACGACTACTCAAAAAACTGTAATCGATTGTAATCGATTACGATTGACGATTACGATTGACGATTACGATTGACGATTACGATTGACGATTACGATTGACGATT
>JGI24159J19872_10004543_pt1 | contig 17718 bp, 15 predicted proteins | sample Ectturendosymbi4_FD_19872 | JGI IMG/M metagenome (IMG submission 19872) | reverse complement strand
GAAGGTTTTTTATGGAAACTAGATCATGATCCGAGTCTTCAGAGCCCTTGATTAGCATCCTAGCGTATCTGGAGCAAAATTTATAGCCCCCCCAAAAAAAATTGGTGAAAAATATAGGCTTTGGCCTGTTTTGTTGTGTTATTGCGCTTCATCATTTTCCAACGTTTTTCATTTTATACTTCCACGTATTTTCTGTGACACGCTGTCACCATTCTTATAACGAGATGGCCAGCTTTGCGTTTTTTTTTGTCTTTGTACGTCATACTACTCACTGTTTTGGTATGCTACATGTTTTGTGGTTGAAAACATTGCCCTGAAGGAGGCCACTTGAATTGGTGGGCGAAACGTTGGCTGATAACAAAATATAATCACCAGAAGAGCTTATTCATCTGTTTGTTTGATTTGAAACCTGGTGGCAAACGCTACGAAACAACATGAGGAGCAAAAAGAACGTAGAATAATGTTAGGCGGAAGTGTTAATTCTTATTTGCTGTTTCTTGTTCAGAAATCTTATCAAGCACGTGACTGCAACTGTTTCTACATTTTATGACCAACATTTCAGACACGATATCTGTGACATCGAATCGTTTCAAAGTGAACGACCAGAAATGTTAAATTAAACCTTCGATAGATTGACGGCGAAGGTTTAATGAATTGGTATGCACTTTGCCCCTGATTTACACATAAATTTGATGGTTGTCTGACATGTGTGTCATAAGATGCAGAAACAGTTGCCATGTTCGTGATAAGATTTCCAAACTAGAAAAATTAAATAAAAAAATGACACTTCCGCCTAGCATTATTCTATGTGTTTTCCTTTAACCAACGTTTGAACTCTAGGGGACTACTATGTTCGAGTAACTTAAAATGTGATTGTAAAAGAGTAACGCTTGCGTTGAGGTTGTTTTTGGTTGCTAAAATGTCTGACAGCTTTTGCTAATACAGGTAAAGGTCAAGGCTTTTGTAATAGACAATTTTCTGTTTGTTTTTATTGAATTCTGCAGGCATGACATCTTCCAGACAAGCTTTCTGTGAAAAAGAACGGACCAAGTTAGCAATACCAAGGCTACCAACAGTAGAAAGTCGTTTGGAGAATACATTCATAGCAGAGGTGCACAACCTGCGGCTGTACGCCCGCATGCGGCTTCGATAAAAATGTATGCGGCTGTGCACATGTTAAAATATTAGTTATGGCGGCAGCGAATAAAAATTCTTTGTCCACTGTATGGGGATGCTTAGTTGAAAACGGCCAAACAGACGTGTGGAAGTAGGTTTGGTTTAATGTGTGGAAGCAGAACAGAAACAATCCAAATATGGATATGTCTTAAACTCACTGTCGGCCCTAATTCATAAAAATCAACGTAAGTCGACCGGGAATAGCGAAACGGTTGTGCCTCTCTGATTTATAGTATGAGCAGGGTGATGTGAAAAAATGTCGGCTTCACGTGCAACAATTTGACGAATTTATTTTTCGGCGATCTAAACGGGCACGCACAGACTTATCACGTTTTGAAACAAAACAAGCAATTAAGAAAACAACAACAGTGGAATGCCACATTATTTCACAGTACGTTTTCGTAGGAAAACTTGAAGTTGAAGCATTTCAAAAGCAGGGGACTTGACTTAGCCGCTAAACCGAATCGAGCTTGAATGGAGAAAAGAAATTTTGAGCTTCCCCTTCTGTTACTCTCCTCTATGCATTTCACTATAGGTCATATTGAGCTACTGCCGCCAAGCAATATTCTGCATAAATAACAAAAATCGTTTTGCACATCGGCAGTGCAAACCAACTACATACACCTGCTGTCTGTTCGGTGACGTTTTGGAGACATGACATTTCGGTAACGCAGCAATTCGGCCATATGACTATTCGAAACGTGACAAACTGACCTCAGTACATATCGGCAACAAGCCCTATTACAACTTGTGAGACATTTGCCTTCCGGTAATTGATACCCAATTGCGCTAACACCCAATTGCGCTGTCAGCAAACTGTCGGCGAAAACGCAAACACAAAACCATTACTGTCTACCTCGGAAACCTACATTAAACACTTACATCTGCTGGAAAGCGCAGCACCATATCCTTGTTCAGTATGGCAATGCTGTACAGCCACTTCGGACGAAACTCGCCATATGAACGCTCTTGCCAGCATAAGCACATTGCTCCTATTTGAGAACTATAGGTTAAAATGGCACCATCGAAATGTTACAAGATTGCAGAAGAATTAAGTCGGCAGTAAAAATAACATTCTATAAGAATGTAAACCTACATCGTTCTTTGCAGCCCTGGCTGTATGGACGACACCAAAATAAATAAAAAATACCTTGGCGCGCCATCATCGTTCAAGTACTTTTTGCAGAGGTGGTAAACCTGCTCACAAACCATTTCGAGATCGTTTTATTGACACTGGCCATTTGATTAAGTTAAGAAGGCTCTTCAACGAAAGATGACATTTTTGATCTTCAAAATCATCGTGCTTTACTTATCATAGGTGCTGTCAGATGATGCATCATTCATTATTTGCAGTTTCAAATAACGGCTTGTACTATAACCGACATGCTGGCAGGAGACCTCGCCTTGCAGATTGAGCTAAGTTTATTGAACACACAAAGTGATACAACGTAACCAGATCAGAAATGTAAAGTAACAATTTAACAACGTTTGTCACAGATCAGTGGTCACTGCTTGACGTGCATTCGCTCACGCAATAGTTGCGCAAACAAAAGTTGTAAACGAGCCTCATTTTCAAGTCCCAACCAGACCCGAGCCCGATGTTTATCTTTGAAACCCAATTTAGGCCCGAAAACCAAATTTAACGAGTGAGTCAAGTTATGCACAACTACGGGTTATTCGTGGCGTAACAAAGTAAACACGACCAAAATATTCACAATTAATAATGTCTTATTGAAGATTTAATCAATTCGATTGCTTAAACAGTAACTGGTGACAAAAGTGTCAAAAGTTGCGAAAAAATTTTGCATGCAGGCTCGAAAACTACATTTCATCAACTACAGTTTTTACAATACTGCTGGCTACAGAATTCTTTTCTTGAGCATTTTCCCGTGCGTTATTGAATTCACCTGATTCAACCGAAAGACAAACTCGCATGTTTAACTCGATACTTGACATTGTAGGATCGAGTTCTTTGTGGTCAGCTATGAATTTCTTGCTCAGCAACGCTTGCCTTGACAAACCTAGATCTATCTGAAAAAAAGATGTCATAATTGAGATGAGCACGCTACATTTGCTTTTGTACAGTCAATTTTCCTTTTTTTGAGTTTTACTTTGTTGCACTTGGTACTTTGACTCGCTGCAGTAAACAGCTGTAAGGGATATCAGAAAGAAAGACCTATGTGCATTGCTCAGCCAGGGGCGGGTCGGGGGGGGCGCGAATGGGGCGATCGTCCCCCTTAAAACCTGCGAAAGTAACTTTACTCACCATGATTTTGTACAATTCGGAAAACAGCATTCGCGATATAAGATCATTTGCCGTCCAATGTTTTGTCACAGCATTGCTGTGAAGCATGCTTCATCTCTCTTACAGTAGTGATCCCGTAATTAGACTTGACTACGAAATATTGCTGTCATCGCCCCCGTAAACTTACTGGCTGAACCGCTCCTGTCCTCAGCAAGCTTTAGTCAGTACAATCTACATCATCTGATCTCAATGTAGTTGCACAAACGAGCATCACGTTTGTCAGTGGTTTTTCATGGAGAAGGCCAGTTTGTAATTGAAAGACGGAAGAAAGCTCTAGGCTCATTGTTTTGACGAAACGTAATACGTTTATCACACAAAAGGTCCAAAAAAATTGTGCCAATATTGCTTTGGACGTTCATGTTATAGCTGCAATTTATTAGACAATGCAACGCAGTTATTTTGACTGGATCGCATCCAATGCGACGAATTTATGTAAAGACAATTGGCAGCAGGCCGAGGCTTGATTGATGTGTCTTGTCTAATCGAGTTGGTGGGCACGATATAAACAGGAGCAATCGAATAAACAAAACAAACAGTTACAAACGAGCATAAATAAATGGCAGTAAACGAACAAAGAAAATGGCAGCAAACGATAAAAAATAGTGACCAGTCACGAGACGGTAGGGCAAGTTATATAACAGGATGCACAGGAAAGCAGATGGGTCAACATTGTTAAAAAGGGATTTAAAGCGCCTACTGTTCTTCAGGAATCGAGATAATGCTGAGAAGATAACTATTGTTGGTTTAAATGATAATTTCGGGTAGCCAAACAGGAGAATGTGGATTAGAGCAGTTGTTTTCAACACCATAACTACAAAAAGCTTGGAAGGTTGTTGCCAGGTGCGATGAAAACCTTGTTTGTAGGCATTACTTGTACTGTGGCAAAAAACATCAACAAAAACAAAGTAATCTGACACCTCGTGTGCTCGCAAAACGCCTTTCGACCATTTACTTAACCAAAAAGGCCTACCAGGCTAGATTTTGAATAAGCTGAACGTGATGGTAAAAATTCTCGAATTTTGGTATATCAATTTTATTCAATTACGGTTTATCAATGCAGGCAGCACAAATGCATCTCATTGCCTTTCCCGAGGAACCAGAGCGGGTAGCGAAATCTGCAATTGCTGTGCTATACGCAAAGTTTGGTGCTTGAGAAAACGTCGAAAATTTCGGTAGGGCCCTGCTGGAACAGAGTAGTCTAAAAACCACTAGTCGACCCAATCTATACTCGGGCATTGTAGGCATGACACCTTCAACGATATTTTGACGTTTTACAGTAGCTTGTGTGTGAATTTATTTCTTCTGGTGAATTGTTGAATTGGTTAATGGAACATTAAAATTAAACATTTTTGTCTTTTGCTGCAACAACCAAAATACACCGAATCTTAACTTACTTGAAAAAGTTAAAAAGTTACCTTGTACAGCATTAAATTGGTTCTCGNTAAGTCTTAAGAAGTGATAATGCAATCAAGTATTTTGTAGGGATATTTGATTTTCACTTAAAAAGGAATCCTCATAACACTTGCTTTGTAGTCCCTTCTGAGTGTCACGATTGGTCTGGGGGTGACCATCGCAGCTTACTGTGCCTCGTTGGCTAGGTTGCTACTTTTGCAGTGAATGTTGAAGCGGTGGCACGCCAATGGCAACACCCCTTGTATCCATCCATTAACACAAGCCTGGACAGGCCGTAGGCACCGTTTTGCAAGGGTCGATCTGCAGGACCCGACCGGGACTTGAAACCAGTCTGCTAACATCGGTGGCACGCGCTCTATCCAACTATTAAAAAAACGATTATAATGTACCATCTAGCAACTTTTTCACTAAGACATTTGTAAGTTCATTGCAGTTCCTGTCTTCGTTATTACATCGGTTTGTTTCATAACGACTTCCATGGTTTTCTTTTCTGTGTGAGTTGCATTTTTCTTTTCGATGTCATACAAATTTGCTAAGAAGTGTTCCAAAGCATCGCACTGGCAAAGATAGCAATGAACAGCTTACGTAGCAAGCAGAAAGAAGAGAAAAGGTTTCACCTGAATTTCGAAAACTGTTTTGTGAGGCAGGGCTTCGTAGAACTGCACACACACGAACTGGTGAAATGTCTGCGTACCCTTCTCAAATTTTAGCGACTTGACTTCCTGAAAACATAAATAAATTTCTAAGCTGAATCAAAGGTATCTAAAACAACAACATAGCGAGTGCTACAAAAGTTTCACAGAGAGCTTACTTTAATTCATTTGTAAAGTACCGCAACAGCAAACTGGAAGGACAAAAATTTGCTTTTCAAAAAATATTTTCATAACAATTACAAACTCTATCAGAGAGCATACCAGCTGATACGTAAAAAAAAACTACGTACGTATCGCGCTTGCAGAACCTTCTTTAAAGTGAGGTGCATGGTACTGTACTTCCATTGGAAACGACAAAGAGTAAACAAAAGTAATTGTAATAACATTGAAAGAAGGAACTTTCAAAAACCATGTAACATGCTTGCAACTGATCATGACGCATGTGTTTAGGTCACCAAAGATTTTTAGCCGAAAACCTTCGACCAAGAACATGGTTTTTTAACCTGGGGTCCGTGAACCCTTTAGGGGTCCATGAATGTGTTATAAGGGATCTGTAAACCAAAATCCACTAATAAATATCTGCTGGTTTTTATCCACTCATTTGGATCATTATTCTCACCTTAACTGTGGTCTGACATGTTCATTGCAAGGTCGACTGACCTTTTTCATTTGATTTTGGTGATAGCAATTGGCGGCAGGCTGAAGCCTGAAATTTGCTTCTTGCTGGAGTGATTGAGGTGCTCACGCTAAGAAGAGACCAAATCTGATTTCTCAATAATCGAAAAAACTTTGACAAAAACAAAGGGTCCGCATCGGTTTGGGTACAGTGACAGGGGTCCGCTGCGACAAAAGTTTGACAACTACTGACCTAGAGCTATTTAACACAGAATATCAAATAGCTGGTTAAACCAAGTTGTAGCATAGTACGCAACGTGACAAATTAACGCTAAGTAAAATCTCACCTAGAACACATTATTCTGTGCTTCGCTGAAATTATAAGGTTTACATATATTGCTGTCAATTCCACTGCGTTTGTTTTGACAAATTTTACGATGTTATTCAGCAGTATATCAATTTACACCTGAAAAGTGTAAACGGAAGAATGAAAATGAACACAAACGAGTTCATGCTAAACCCATTTACGTTAAAAATGTGTTTCTAAGTCCACCGTTTTATGCAACACCCGAAATCTTTTAACCAATCATGAGTAAGAAGACCTTTTCATCAATTTACGGGCACAGTACGGAAGTCAGAACATGAAGTACAGAGACAGTAACATGAGCATTAATTTTTATGTTTTTCAACAAATAATCACAATCTTAATTTCTACCAGCCCTATTATTACGCATCCTCATATTATACCACCCTGCATTACTACCACCCCTCCACCCCCTTTGTACAACAGATGATCATAATTTCTACCATCCACAGTGTAAAGCATCTAGAATCAGAAACAGGTGTATAAACCTTAACGATTTCTCAGATTCCATTTCAACAGTTTCGTTTACGAATTGACGATTTATTTCTTCTCACCTTCTTGACAGGTACGACATAATACAACCGTTGCATTACTGCATCCCACTGGCTCCACACAGCTTTTCCGACTATTACCTGCAAAAGTACTTTGTGGCATAAACAGGTGTTCTTCATCAGTTCGACCAAGTCACTCGAAAGAAAACATAAATAGCCACAACACAAACAATTGCGAACTTCAAGATTACGGACAGCGAGTCTAGGGATAAGAAGCAAAACTGCCACTGTCCTCTCAACAGCAATAATCGAAACCAGGCGGAACTTCTTGAAGTACGTGCTTGGAACTTGTTCCAATTTTACGCCAAGTTTGATCTCAGGCAAAGCAAAACTGCACATGTATGGTGGTCCGTTTGAGCTATGTAAAAACTTTGTTCCATTTAAAAGTAATCTCTGGAAAAATTTATTCTTTCACAAAAAATGTTTTTTGAAAAACGTTATAATCCACAATTTTTTCAAAACTGAAAAAAATAATTTTAGTAAAAGTGGATAGATGTAGATGTTACGTGGAATACTACTGTAGATCACAAGCAATACAAAATGTCATCATGTATGTTTGTAAAAATGCTTGCAGCAGACTTTGTTATACAGTTTTCTAGGGTTCTTAATTTGCATCAAAGTGATGGCTATTCGTACATGTTAATAAGCTATAAACGTGTCAGTTGTAACACTGAATACCTCTGACATGAGTACAAGGATTGCTGGCCATTTTCCATGACTTGACAGTTTTGGCTTACAGTAAGTTAGCCAGAGCTTGTTAAGCCGACATTTAGGCTTACTGTAACATTTTGCAAGAAAACCGGGAGAGTTTGAGAGAGTGTTGCAAGCTCCCAGTGGGGCTCGAGTAATGGGAAACTCTTCGCTGGCGGAGTTTGGCGTAGTAACGAAAACAAATATCGTAACGAAATTTTTTCTTGGAAAAAATCGTTTCGTAAAAGATTTTTTGAGAAAATACTTTTCTTCAGCTTCCATGAATTTGTGAGTTGAAACAAATTTATCTAAAAACAAAATAATTGTGAAATAAGTTTTGCTAAGGAATTTTTTAAACACAGCAATCTTTTTTATGTGCTGCAAACGAGCCACCACCATGCACATTTCGCAGGAGAAAAATGAGAATACAAACTTTGCACAAACATCATGGTTTAAATTCCATCGCAAAGGAAACATACAGCTAATGCGAATAGATTTTGCCATATTGATTGATGTCCAAATGTGGAAGGCCTGTTCAAGTCAGAATTATAACGTTTGCTGTCGTTTTGCAATTCGCGCTTAGGATAACCTCAGAGAACGATATTTTCTGTTGTTACAGCCATACTGTTTTTGTAACCACTAAAGACTTTCAAACATTTACCTACAAGTATTTGAAACCGCCTTGCAGCAAATCCGTGGCGGAGCTCGTTTTGACAAAAGCACGTGTGTCACAGGAAGGTATGCACCAACGCCTTACAACACAGCATAAAAACAACGCGATAAACGCTGACGATGGGTTAAAGCATTGAATACGGCCCACCTCAGAAGTCGGTCTCCCATACACTCGCTTGCTACTGGATGACTTCTCCTTTGCTCCTGTGTTGATTTGGTGGTCGTTGTCTTGCAAAGTCACGGTGTACAGACCTACGTTCAACGCCATCTCAGTTAAACACCAGCGGCAAAAAAGCAGTTTTAAAAAGTTGCATAAATTTGATAACTGGCATGTAACTGTAATAACGCTACTGCACCCCTTTCCAACAGGATTGAGACGAAAAAGAAAGGCAAATTAAAACTATTTAAACAGCAACAGGTTGTTCACGCTATGTCCTTAGTTGCTTACATAAGAAAGCACGTATGAGGGTGTTTAAGGTTCTGGATTCAAACATAAGGGTTCTTTCTCCAACATAAATTCGTATGTGTCATCAGGTCTGCTCGCGTGATCAAACAAACAATTAAAAAATGGAAATGAAGTAAAAAACTTTCTTCTTGTACAAAATATCGGAAAGTACGCCAAACAACACAGTGATAGTTAATCCTAGGATTTTCGTCAGGAAAAAGGTTAAAAAGGGCGACGAATCGAACAATATACAATTACCCTCGCCATGAAATAACAGAAGTAATAGAAAAATGTCACACTAAACTAAACAAATATCTGGGATCACCAACTATGGCGGCTGACGTTATTCGCTCAACCTTTTGGCCATAGAGACGATTTAGCGATGTAACAATTTTGTGACAACTATCCAGCGTCAGAGCATGCCTGCAACATGACGATGTGGCGTTGGGAAATTTACAGCCAACATGTCACTGCTTTGCTGTCAGGCTGACAGGACATCGCGTTGTCCGCGGTCAGTAAAATGTCATTTTGGCGAATTGACGTCTTGCCAAATTGATCGAACGCGCTATGTCCGTTTCGATAGAACGGATTTTGCTCAATCGCTCGAAACAACGTTAACTATGTCCTAACGTAGATTTCAGTTGTAATATACAGTAAAACTTCAGTCATCAAAACGTCTTTAGGTCGCAATACAGATTGACAAGTCTTAGCGAGCATACCACTGTTTCATATTCAGTAGTATACTTCGAAGACTTGAAGTAACTATTACAAAACCTTTGTCCCGAAATCGGATGTTTTCATAACAGAAGGCAATTTAGTAGCTAGGAGCATTATATCAATTTTTACTGCAGTAGGCTCGGAAAGAGAGAAAATAAAACATGATGTACTAACTGGAGCCACCTAAAGACGCTTTGATCGGTTTGGTTTTTGACACAAGCACTCAGCTCATTTAACACAAGGTACAAACCAATGGATTCTTGATTCAAGAAGAGCAAAGCCTCATACACAGTCAGTCGTATGTCTCCGTTGTTTTTATTCTGAAGGTGCTTGGTGAAAATACCTCGCTGGACAAGTCTGTGATCGGTTTGGAATTTCATTGTCCAACCTGCAGTAACTAAAGTAAAACCATTGTCAACCCTTTATGGCAGAGGGAGATGATACGAAGTGAGGACCACGCAGCACCATAAAACCCAATCAAATAATCCATAAATTATCTCCGGCGTAAACTCCTAATTTGATTCTCTGACTTGCGTCTGCATCGAAAATCTCCTTGTGAGTCCGCCAGTCCGGCTGTGTCAAAAGTCTTTCACCTATTTTTTTTCTATTTTCATCGTGTTACAGTATTGCTATATTCAGTAAAACTACTTAACACGTTTGTAAAGCTTTCCTACTCTTTAAACAATGACAACGTAGACACAATATTTTTTCAATTAATTTCTGACTTCTTGAGTGTATCTCTGTCGTAGTAGTTACATATTCACAAACATTTTTCGAGAAAAAAACACTGGAAAATCATTTATAAAACGACCGTGCGTAGATTCTACCGTAACTTCACCTGCACTTTAATGCAACTCTCTTAAAACCACCAAACAGAGGTTTGCTTTGCTGTCACGGCATTAAATTCTGACGTGCAGATGTGCTGTAAATTTAAACCGCAGCAACTAATGTCTGACCTGTTGGGCACACTTCAGCAAGAAATGTTCTGTACGTTCCCCGACGATAGACGCGATCTTGCTTGGAGGTCCTGGACAATGTTACGCTTACTCAAAAAAATGTATTGCGAACATGTAGCGACACCGCCGTTTTCGCATGTATCTGTCTTGAAGTCAACATTGGGCACAACAAGAAAAAGTAGCGACAAGTACACCAATTATAAACTTGTTTCGATAAGTCGTACATTTGTTGTCGAGATTGGCCACAAAAATATCAAGAAATCCGTGCCTCGTCACGGTTAAGTGAAGGTCTATCGAAGCCTTGAAAGCAAAGACTTTTTTATCCACTAATCCAAGCAAAACGAACTTTTCATGGAGGCAAGCAAACAGTTATGATGACGGCAGGTTATCAAGTTCATCGCACCGAGTTTTCTAAAAAGTTCAAATCAAGCTTTAAATACTCAGTTCTAAAGTAGAGCCAGACAATCACAAGAAAATGCACGATTTTGTTTTGATTTTTTCAGACACAAAAGCGTTTCCTAATCACATTAGTATTTGTTTGTGCAACTTTGCATTAGGTGAACTATTTGCGTAGCTTCATTAAGCACCATGCTTGCAACTGTTTTGTAAAGCACCTGAGAATCAGTTCTTCTTCATGGCTCCTCGGCATTTTAAGTTGCTCAGCATCTAATTTCAAATAAAGAAAAGAAAGACACGTTGGAACAATATAACTTTTTGCAGGGCAGTAAATGAAATATAAATACAGTATCATAAAGGAAAACCTATACTTAAAAAACGTATTGAGAAACCTTTTTGCCTTGAAAATACGCGCCTGTGAAAGTTTGCGGCAAGTACCATTAGCCACTATATTGCTGTTTGAAATAAGATACAAAACTAAAACAACATCTTTGATAAAAGTAGAACCAATCATAGGCGTAGCCAAGGGGGAGCCAAGGGGCCATACTACCCCCCGAAAGTTCTGGCATACTTTGAGAGGCGGTGTCCCAAGCAAAATACTGTTGCTAACTTAAAAACAAAAGATTACTCCCCAAAAAAAATTTTGGGCTGGCTACGCCACTGCAACCAATCACTTTCCGCCACAAACTCACAAACAGACGAAGCTGCAAATTGTTGCACGTATCTAAAGAAATGATTTATTATAGTTGCGCCTCTGTTAACTTCAATTTTACAAAGGATTTGGGTGAATACTCCTTTCAGAATGACTAGGGACCAGCAAGATAAAAAGGAATGCACCATAAAAAATCAAGAAACTGTCTCTGGAACAGAGCCACAGCCAACAACGGAAACAAACCATGTATTGGACGTGAAAAGTTACAAAATTTCAATTGTCTAGCAAAACGTTCGGTTGTTATTGACAATTTTCTCAATTTTGAAGATTTCCTTATACAAGTTGTAAATCCGACATTTTCGCTGGTTGCGGCCCACTGGCTTGCATCTTTTATCCTTGGATGAATATGGGGGCATAGAGCGAAGCGCAATCAAAGAAATCTTTGTGGAGCACGTACGCATTACTCATTTAAATATTTTTAAAACAAAGAAAGTAGTTAGTATTAGTATTTACCCAATACTTCTTGAGGAACCAAAGTGTGGACGCTATTGTCAACGGAAGACTTCGCATCGCTGCTGTCTGGGTCTACCCAAAGAGTATACGCTGAAAACAATTATGAACAATAACTAAATTTGCACTCCAAGTTGCAGGCAGAAGAACATGTCTGCGTCTAACCTTTGCCACATCTTCAAAGATGGACGAATAGCATTTTTCGCCAACAGATGAATGAGAACAAACACAGGATCAGACAAAATAAAGAAAGCAAAATACTGGTTAATCTTAAAGAAAAACCTGAAAATGTGCCAGAAGTCCACTAGAATGGTCAAACACCAAAACATTACTATTTGGGAAGACACCCTCATGGTGTTTACCTATCGCTTTTCTGTCTACAGACAACGACGCAGATACTATTTCCGCGTAATATTTTGAAACGAAAACAACGTCATCTTTGTCAAGAACGGGATTGTAGTGTCGAATGTAAGTCGGTCTGATTTTGTCTGGTGGCGAACTCTGAAACAGAACGGTTTTATGACAGTTAGACACGCGGTTTGATCCAGTTAATAACAAAAATGAGAAGAAACCAAAGGCAGTTCGCAAATTAAGATTGCTTTAACTTTTAGCCATGCCAAAAAACAAAAATAAGCTGTGGAACATTTTGCAGTCACACTAAAAACTGAAGGAAAATCTTTCAAAAATAACGAACACAGTAATAGAAGCAATCGGAATACGGAAAAGTTTCATTAAATAAACTATCACAAGTTACCTATGCCCAGGGGTGGATCAAGCCAGCTAAGTTAGTGGGGCGATTTCAGGAATATTTGGTGGTTAGTGAAGTCTCATTATGGGTTCACTGCTGTCAGTGTGATGAAGCATATTACGCAACACTGCTGAGACAAAACAATGGACGATACAATGGCCTTGCATCGCGAATGCTGTTTTGTGAATTCTACAAAGCCAAGGCGAATAAAGTTACTTTCGTAGGTGCTGGGGGGGACCCGCCCCTGTTTATGCCCCAATAATGATGCTACTAGATTAACACCCAAACATTTGGAGTATACCAGCTACCTCAAATGCAGTGGCATTCAATTTTGTTAACCATGTAGGCCAGATTGACACGAACTGTTGTGTCTCGTTCATACGCTAATTCAAATACAGGGTTACCGCAGCAGCTACATCAGCAACTAACAACAACTGATTATACAGTGCATACCTGGGAGTCAGAAGTTTGCTTCCAAGCATAAAGTACACTTCCATCCTCCTCGTACGAAAATATCCTTTGAGAAGAGAAAAGAATAAATATTTACTGGAGTTTATTGTTAATGCTACTAACATAGTAAATGAGCAACAAAATCAAACGCAGTGAAGAGAATGAAACATCCAAATCGACAATACAGATAATACTGTCGTGCGTACGAAGTAAAAACTCACCTATCCAAACGGAAGGCAAATTACAGCTAAAAATCTTATAACGACAGCCATGGGCGTGAGAAGGATTTTTTCCAGGCTGGACTCTAGCGGATTTTTCCAAAATATTTGTTGGGGAGGACAAAAGTGGTGAATTTTGTTTTTTCCCACTCGAAACTACGAAAACAACCTTTTTGTTAAAATTTTCAAAATCCAGAGTGGTCCTTGCCCCCCCCCCTTCCGACGCCCATGACGACCGAAGTGATATAGGATTTATGTAGCAAATCAGAATAAACTTTTGTATGTGTGTGGCAGAACTTCTACGAGAGAGGATGATCGTTTTGAAAATTTTAGACGTTTTGAATGGAACTTATTTCTGCTTGCTTCACCAATCGAATGGAGCAGAATGTAAACGTTTGTCATACTTCAGAAACTCTACAATTTGTACTACAAATGTAATGTGCGCAAGCATACACTGGTAGATTATCGTAGATACGTTTGGTTATACACTGGTAGATTATCGCAACGTTTGGTTTCTGTCGCAAAATTTAATGCTGAGCGAGGACTGACGTTGAGAGATGATGAAAACGTTGGATCGCACAGAAACGTTTTTCAAGCAAAATTTCAAAAAAGGAAAATACGATGCTTCTGGTGACCGGTTTTGCAACAGTATCACAAATGGCTGATCATTGTCAATTATCATGTTGCATCATGAAGTGTTGTTACACTTGGGTTACAAATGTTACGTCATAAATATTAATGATCCGTGGAAATACTAGTGACTTCATCGGGCATCCCATACCTCAAGATTCTATGTCCGTACATGGGCCTCCCACCACGCCTGCGCCCCGGGCCTCCCACCATCTAAATCCGGCGCTGCAGAGGTGGCCATGGATCCGGAGTGCCGGAGTCGACTCCGACAGGATTCTGTGTTTTTCCGTCGGACCCGGATCCGGAGTCAAAATTTTGTGCAAAACCGGACCCGGAGTCACTTTTTAATTTCAGCAGTAGCATGACTCTGCGTTGTCATTTCTTAAGGGATAACATGGGTAAATTTCGGTTTGATCGATGATACTAGCCGGAGTCTGAGCAGAAGTCGGATTCTCAAATTTGAAAACTTTGGGTACCCGGAACCGGATCCGGATTCAAAAAATTTGGAACAGGAGCGGAGTCGGAGTCTGAAAAAGTGACTCCGGCCACCTATAATAAATACGCAAAGATCAGATTTTTGTGGCGCAGAAGCTTTTTAATATTTGAAAAGTACATATTAGATCAGTGGGGTGCGCAGAAAAGTTTCATGGGGGTTTCATTCAGTAGCATATGGTGGTCATTTGCATTTGGCGTGCAGTGTTTGTGACGTCAGGTCACAATTTGACGTTATATTCATGTTTCCAAACCAACGTTTTGGCGAAGTTTGTTGACACAATATGCATATTCGTCTACACGCACTCTCCTTATTTTATGTGTCATTGCATTGAATATAAATTATTACCGGTCAACTGTAATAAACTGCAAAATCTTTTTTTACAACTGCAAAATCAGGCTGCGCTAATGTGTCGTCGAATAAAAGCAGTCAAACACAGAAGGTGTGACTGCCGCTGGACTGGCTGACGCCCACCCTAATTTGTAGGATCGAATCTTGCTAAACTACACAAGAATTGAGAATACGCATTACGCAAGAAAGCTTTCGTTGTTTTGCTATGCAGATAAGTCCAGCAAACTTTTACTTCTCCTTTTTCCCTGCTGAGGCATTACCAATGCCTGAATGCTTCTAGGTTAACAACTGCTATTTTTGAGCTCGTGCATCAGTTCTATCATGCTACAGAAATTGGCAATGTAGCCACTGCGGTCAGCGCATCCGCGGATCAGCCACAGCAGACATAACAAAGGCAATTGTTTCTGATGAAGTGAACTATCGCGGAACACGATCTTAAATATGCATAGTGGACCTACGGTCTGCAAAAACTGATGAGGTGGTTCCTGGATGCCGACGATAACCCAGATTCCCACCAAAACCTAATTATTACTTTTTTGCCCATTTACAATGTTCCTTGAAATTTCCATGCAAATTCACCCCGCAGTATCTGCATTAAGTCGACAAATTAACAAGCAAAAGGCATGCGAAATCAACTGATTTTCTTTGAGCAGGTGATAAGTTTTTGTAACATATCAAACTCAAGGGGGGGCTTTAACCCCAAACTCCCCCTGTTGCTAACGCCCTTGTATTAGATTGTGCATGAAGGTAATAACTTGCAAACGTGGGCTATTTACTTTGTTTCACCAAGCCAACTTGCTCAGGACTCAGCAGGCGTTCACACGGTCACAGCCTTGGCTGGACCCTGGTTCAACTGCATTGTCGCGAACGGTTCAATTGGTTCTTATATCATTAGTTAGGCCCAGGGTTGGCGTCAGAAAAAATAGGTGAGGGGGCACAAGGACTGAAGTGAGGTGGCACTGGATATGATCACCAAGTTCTACCTTTCCACATCAAAATCGTCCTATTTGTTACTGACTTCTCGTTGTCCACAGGCAATCTACGTTTATTACTGAAAATAGTGGAAAGCGAATCATACGAACGAAGTGTTTGTCTCAATGAAACCAATCGTACTGAAACTGAAAAAGAAGGTTTTACAACGTTGCCGTTTGACTTTTAGAATAACTGCAATCTGCGAGCAGTAGCACTAAATTTTGCAGGACTTTGTCTTTCCATTCTCCGCTCAGCTTTTTAGTTAATTCTCGTTCAAAAGCTGGTTGAACAAGCTGAACTTTACGTGAATGGACCATTGCCCGCCTGCTCTCCCTGAAAATGTTTTTAAGGGCTGAGAACGAGTTTTCACACATAGCAGTTGAGGCTCCCAATGTCACAGAAAGCTTGAGGGCATGCAGTACAGAGGGCATAGCCTTAAGGACGCCGTGATGTTCTGATATGAGTCTTGATGCGGTCATCTTCTTGTCATTGCCAAATGTGACAGTTGCAAAGTACTGCTTTGCTACGCTGCATTCGGTGTCTACAATCGTAGAGTTTGTCAAATCTAGCAAAGGCTGAATCGCTTTTGCGTCTAAGAACGTGTCGCTTTTGATATCCAGAGAGACAAGTGCCCTTGCTAGCTTACACAATCTTCGCACATAAGCTTGCTCCTCAGACAGAGTGTGGACAACTACAAGGTGCAATTGGTGGTTCAGACAATGTTCATATGGTATTTCCCTGCCTTCCCTCTCCAGTAGTAGGCGTTGAACTCCTCCATGTTTGCCGGACATCACTGCCGCTCCATCATAAACCTGACTTAAAATCTTGGACGTAGCCAGTCCAGCAGCGTCGAGCTCGGAGCAAATAACCTCGGTGAGCGCTTGGGCATCACACGAACTGCTGGTTGCTAAGGCGAGCAGTCGCTCCGTTACAACCTTCGTATCTTCATCAAAAAAGCGAAGAACTATGGGAATGTTCTCCACACCGGTGGGATCTCGGGTACCGTCAACTTTTAAGGTAAACCACGAATCTCCTACCTCTTGCACAATCGCTTCTTTGACAATACTGCTAGCATTTCTTGGAACTGTTTTGACTATTTCTGTCAACCGAGGGTCCTTTTTGATGGAAAAATCTAGCAGCGACAGAAAAAGCCCGCTTCCCCAATCCTCCATGCTAGAAAATGCCTCAACTCTCCCTCTAAACGCCAACTGGTGAGTGGCTAGAAATTCTGCAACATCATTTAGGGATGAAATATAGTACTTGTTCCTTTCTATTGCATTGGAATTGAGTAATGTGGAAACTTCCTTGCTGTTTGTTGACCGATTTTCTTTTTCTTCCCACATGACACAACACGCCAAATGATCTTTCGAATCAGCATGCCTGGGGAAGCCTTTTTTGCCTTCTGTTGCGTGTTTTCAGTCACGATACCCTTTTAGCGTAAACAAAGGCTTGGTCAACACGTCTCCCCTGGGATTGAAACAAGCATGGGCGCAATTTTGTTGTAAAATGTGGGGGGACAGCTTGGTGTGAAACCAATATAGTAATCGGGTCGATGCAGAAGTGATGTTCTATATATACAGTTTCCCAATTTTATTTCTAGATGTGTTTTCAGGGCAACACTAATCACGCTTTGTTCTTTCAGATGATTTGCATATTGATATACTCAAATTTGTTGCTGGACACGGTACTGTAGTTCAGCCTGCTTCAATTAATACCGTATCTGGATGTAAACAAGCACAGC
>JGI24159J19872_10004542_pt1 | contig 17719 bp, 12 predicted proteins | sample Ectturendosymbi4_FD_19872 | JGI IMG/M metagenome (IMG submission 19872) | reverse complement strand
GTAATGGTGAGAATGTGATTTAGCCAAAATGTGTATGGTTATTAACCGTGTTTGTTAAAAAAAGTTACCTGAGCAGTTGGGTCTTCACTGCTATGCAGTCAATACACACCCGGATGAACTCGCCCTTGAGACCCTCATAAAAAAATCCTGGATTCGCCTATGGACTTGAACTGTTAAATCTATATTAAAAATAAAATATCCAGCCCGGGAATTTTTGCTATGTTTATTCCGAGTATTTTGTCTTGTCATTTTACTTGTCGAAAAGATAAACAACAACAGCGCTTACATCCTCTACACCAGTGGTTATCAACCAATGTTCTAAGAGCTGCATGCGGCTCCCAAGCACCCTTTGTGCGCCTCTCAGCAGTCTTTCAATAAAACCTCCATTATTTTGTGTAACAGACCTCCTTCTGCTATAAAACAAAACGGGTCATTTGACTTGTGTTAAAATTTCTTTAGCGCGGCTCTCTAACAAGTTGCAGTTCTGGCTTTGGCTCCCTTCAGCGAAAAGGTTCAGAAGCATTGCTCTACATCGTTTTTGAGCTGGCCCAATCCATAACGTGAGTGGTGTTGAAATTAAATTAAATACGTAGTCACCTGCAGTTAAAGAATTCAAACGGAGTCGGCAGTTCCCGCTGCGACAAGACTGGTGCTTCGACGGTATTTTCGTATATTTAAACTGCTTGACTGAGATCTGCGGTCATATATGGGCTGAGCGGTAGCCTTGACCATGGGCGGATCCAAGCAGTGAGGTTTTGGGGGGCTATTTCAGTAATATTTGGTAGTCCTGTCTGATTACGGGTTCATTACTGTGAAAGAGATGAAGTATATTTCACAACACTGCTTTGACAAAACAATAGACGACAAAATGGCCTTATATCGCGAATGTTGTTTTCCGAATTGTACAAGATCATTATGAATAAAGTTACTTTCGCAGCTTTTAGGGGGGGAAATCGCCCCTCCCCTTGGATCCGCCCCTGGCCTTGACAACATAGCGCACCCTTGTTACTTCGTCCTTGTATTCAGCAATATTATACCATAGTCTTGCCTGAATACCTCCCAACATCACACATGCAGTAACTGCTGAAGAGCGAAGGACGTTTTCCATAAACACTAACTTCGGTTCGTGCTTCTGTGAAACGGTTGGCATGGTTTCTCCAGTTTTAACTTTTTTCAAACCATTGAAAGATTCAAGCGATTGTATTGAAATCCAACACGCGTTGTATTTTGTTAATTACCTTTTCAGATCGAGCAGTGAAGAGTGGAAATAACATTGAAATTTTCAAACAGTAACGCAAAACTCAACTTAGTTTTTTGCAAAACGTTCGTTTTTCACGAACCATCATTTGCGAGCCCGATTTACAGTTGTTTCACCTCATGATTAAACAGACAGGAGGTAGTCCACACGATGGTTATTTACATTTACAGAACACGCAAGGTCTCAGACATTAGTTAGTTACACTGATGATGCCAAGTACCAAATACACCTACAACAAGCAAAAACACTCTAAACTCGTAAAATACTGTGTTGACACCAGACAAACACACACATGCTCTTCAATTTCAGCACATCCGCTATATAAAAGTGACAGCCTACTATAAACACGTTTGAACCACTGATCTCCCATGGTAAGCATTCAGTGCAAAACTTTTTACAACATTTTTCATCACAGATATGTATGTTTACGAGAATTGACAAAGTTTTTTAAGAATTAGTCTCATGTCGTCACGTTTAATAGATGTACAACTAGTAGTGATTTTATTTATATTGACATCTACTTGCACGCAATACAGCAAAACTTTGGGGGTGAAAAGGATGCAACTAGTGTGGCGTCGTTAAACATATTATCATCCAGCTTTCGAAATTGCGTTGATTTTTCTCCGTTGCTGCTTCCATTGCGACGAAGTTGCTTTGATCTCCCTCCACACTTTGCACACAGTAAAATTCTAATAAGCCTCCGTCAAAGCGATTGATTGCAACGTTTCGTTGTTTTCATCTAAGTTCGAACGAACCTTGTTGATTACCAGATCCCTTTCGATGGCAAGTTTACGAGAACGTGCTTTCTACAAAACAACGTTATATTTCCTGTTTTGGGAGAAGGAGGGCACGGTGGCAACCGGAGTTCCGCGAATTCGCTCAACCGTCGCAATTTATAGTGCCATGTTCCTGATCCCACACGTATCGTTTTTCCACGAATTCTGCTCGCGATTTACCAGGAAACCTCACACTCTGTTTTTGACTACAATAACAAAAATGCCACTGATCACAAACAACATACCGGATAGATTTCAGGTTTGATATAAAAAGCGCACAAGGAAATGTGAGAAACAAGACGGTCGTTGCTTAAACAGCAGAAACACTGAATCAATGTTATTTACAGCTTTTTTCGTCAGTCAAAACGCACGCATCTTACAGACTGTAAAAAATGTACCTTGCTCTGGGTTGACCTGAACCATTGCAACTGTGCACAGAATAATCGAAGCATGGCAACGGTGATCGCAAAAATTTAAAAACTCGATGGATGAGTACGTCTACACGACCACAAACAAACAAGCTTTTCATTGGGAAACGGACAATTGTTTTGATGTGTTGCTATAACAACGAACAGGAGCCGAAGTGCGCATGCGCGAAAGAAGGACATCGTTTCTGTCGTGAAAGCAAATACTGCTCGGCGCGCCGTTTGGCAAGGTTGTTTCGTGACACGCAAGGGGGACAAAATCACTCTTGATCAGATGGATGTGCAGTAACGGGAGCATTTCTTCGATGGATGACGAAACACCCGACCACACGATAAAATACAAGCTTTGCAAAATAAGCATGACGAAAACCTAAGTTTTTTTTGCAGTGCAAGGACGTATATCTATCTTAGTTTCCAAACCTTAAAAAAAGACGAGGTACGCCGTCGAGCTACTTTTTACACTGAACAGGCAAAAATAAAACACAAAGTAACACTGAAAATCCCACAGGAGCCGTCCGCAACTTGCCTACCTACGAAGTAGAGTTCTGCTTGTGCTCGGCTATGTGCGCGCGCAGGTCATCCATCACCGTCATGACTTGATGCGCGGTGTTGACAAGTTCTTGTTTTTCGCGCAGCCAACGCGGGTCTGCCTTGCACTTCTCGTCTCCTTCAGGTCGAACACATCCGAGCTCCTGCACATTGGAGGAAATCTCATCAAGTTTCGTGCCGACGCCATCAGCGTCGTTTCTGTCTTCCCCGGATTTTTTCCAGCATCGACGCTTAGCACTGTCCGTCAAAGGCGCATCGCCAGCAAATGCGGCATCGTCGTCGCTCGACGTGTAACTGCAGCTGCTGGCAATTTCCGAGCTGGAGTTGTCGGTTGGACCGGCGCGAGACTTGACGCCGACCGCAGCCCGTCGACGTCTGAGCAGATTCCTTCTCCGACGAAGGTTTTTTTGACGCGTCCGGTTCTGGTCGCTCAGTTCCGTAATTCTTGCCCTGCTGATGAAGCTGTCTTTCGAAACGGTTGTGCAAGACGACGTTTCGCTGTCGTCGCAGTCGGTCGAACTTTCACTGAAAAGCACAGTGCTGGGACGAAACTCATTTGGACGGGTGTTTATCCAGGATCAAAAAACTGAGTTGCAACGTATTTTGACGCATCGCAGCGTATTTGTGTCGTGACTGTAAGCCAAGCATTCGAATGTAATGCACTTTGCAACGAGTTAGTGTTGCATACAGCCACGCAACAAGTGTCTAACTTTACTGAGACGCAATGCTGCAGGTCGTTGCCAAACACGTCACTGAAACGTTCTTTCGTCAGTGCACGTTGCTAAGCAACGATGCAGCTAACACTGCAGATGGGTTTGATCGTATGGTGAGGTAAACTCGGCAGGAAAAGTTTTGCAGTTGCAAATTTTTAATGCGCTTTTTATGCAGCACGTTTAGCGGCTCAAAAATCATGATTTAGCAAACGTCAGCCCATACCAATATAGCAAAAACACCTGGTCAATTGCACCAAAGGAACTAAAATAACTGCAGTTTCTCGACTCGGGTAGAATCTTAGTTTGCTGAAAGGAAGCAAGCCTGTTCAGCATAGGTTTTCTGGTCACACCAATGATCAACTTACCTCAATGAGCTGTCGCTTTCGCTTTTTTCCATTTCTCGTTGATAGACTTCTTTGATAACGCGATTAGCTTTTTCCAGAATTTTTTCCACTGCTTCCTCTGACTGGCGAAGTTTATCTTCCAGCTGGTTCAGTTCGTACGACGCTGCAAAACACGTGCAAGCCGTTGGTGTGGCTTGAACGAAAGTTGTCTAACGGTGCGCGAACGTTTGTTATGAAAAACAGAAAAGAAGATGGTGAAATAAAACTACGCCCTACACAGCATTCGCCGCAGAAACGTTAAATGAAAAGGAATCATGGTTAAAAAAATCGCCAGGTGAACAGTATGGCTGAAATACACGCAGTTTCCAGCATCATGCATTTATTCAACGGATCTCATAGCGTTGACAAAAACAAGCTTTTGCAAACATCACCCGTCAAAAAACGTCAACATGTCTTTTTAAACATGGAATGGGTTCACTCAAAAATTTGTATCGATTTCATTACTTGTTTTATTTAATAGTTCGGGTATGATTAATTTATTAGCATGTAATTCACCACCGTAATCCGCGAGATTAAAAACAATGTTGGTGCTGCGTGCACTATATTTCTTTGCCAGGACACAGCACTACTCTTTTTTATTCACTTCATGCACCAATGCATTCCTTTGTATTGTTTTAAATCTGAAGAACTATTCCAGGATTTTCTATTCCAGGATTCTCAAACTGACGTAGAAACAACACTGCTTAAAAGTTTCGTAATCATGATTGCAATCATCATGTAATCAAGTGGTCACCATATTGCATATAAGTTACGCGGTTTTTGTGATGAAAACGCGAACTCCAGCAGAAACATAAAAGAAAACATTTGTTCCAAATATAAAAAGTTTTAAGAAAGAAAACAACGAAATTTTTAGAATGACGTTTCATTGCAACTGTTGGCCAATCATGTTGATCGCTGAAGTGGTTGTCTACAACTATTGTTCTTATTAACAGCAGCCATAGAACTAGTTCAGGTCGATTTAGATTTTAATTGATAAGGGCGTCACTTGCATCTTTTATAAACACGGTAGTTACAGACGAACTTGCCAATCTTTTGTTGTAGTGCTACACCCTATTTCGCTTTTTGAAAAATGTGTGTACCCCAGTCACGTATCAAATTTTATGAATGGTTTAGCATACTTTGTCTCTTTTTTCGATTGAAAGTTAGTGACTACAATGTAATATCTAAAACTACAATATGTTAGACAGTTGAGAGGCGGGCAGAGACGAACCCACTTGGGATGACGTGACATTCTCAAGGCAGCCATCAGACACAAGCTTTGGCGCGGAAAACCAATTAATGAGAGTTCCAAGACCAAGGGTTTCATCCTCCCCTTGTGTCCATTAGCGCAGTTTGAACGATTGAGGCAAGCGACATCCAACGACTTTACATCTTCTGACACAACCCGATTTTTGTCTGCTTTTTTGTGCGGACATGCTATGAATTGCTATTCTGTCTCGTAATCGGTAGTAACGTTTGTCGGCCTTAATAACGCCAAAATTTAGCCATTCGAAACAGCCAGTAATTCGGAGAAGAAACGTAAAGACCGAACAATTGAGTTGTGTTAAGTCAAGTCAGTTGGTACGTTAAGAATTTTATTACGCCTTAGGTTTACCGTCACAGGCAGTTGCAATTCGTTAATTAGTTTTAACGTTGTGATCAGAACTGCAATTGCGTGTTTTGGTTTACTTTGAGTAATTAGTTGCGGGTTTGACTACATGAAATTCACAGTTTAGTCACGCCAGTAGGCGTGGGATTCGGAAGGGGTGGGCAGGGCGCTTGGCCTTCTCTGGATTTCGAAATCTGACATTTTTTCATTAAATTTTCAGCAAAAACAGTTGTTTTCTTAGTTTGTAGTGGGTAGAACGAAATTTCACCACTTTTGCCTTGTTTCCACTTGTGTTTCAGAAAACACACTCGATGACTACATCCCAATTTGAAGTTTGTTTGATTTATGACAGGATGCATTGGCACTTATTAACTTCTTGTTTCTGTAAGCAATTTCTGTGAAGTAATTTGAGGTGGCAGAACTACAGACGGATGAAACTTGTACTGTGCAGAATAGACGATGTCAAGCGCGCGTTAAAAGCCTTGTAGTTGTCAGTTACCCACAACTCAGGAAAAACTAACTCCCTCAACACAATACACGATACTTTGGCAATGCACAATGTAACTGAAAATATTACCTCATTTGATGCCATGGTTGCTACTGAAATTCAGTCAGTGGTGAAAAACGCTATTTCATTCTTGTATCCATTGCATCAATCATGAGAATATCCTTGATTAAGTTTCAATTTTCGATTTAATTTCAACAAGAGCAGAAAACCTACTTGGAGAGGCATTTCGTTGACACGCGAATAAGAATTGAAATCGGTTTTTGACCGAATTTGAAAAGAATTCGATACTCAGAAATCATGATTGTTACAACTGCTTACGGAAACATCTCGCGAAAGCAAAGTGAATGCATATGAAACACTGTACCTGATCTTGAATAGAAAGCACCTGGTACACCCCACTACTGTGGTGCACGCCCGGAAAAATTTCTTAGACCCAGGGGTGTACTATACACCCGATTGACAAGCACTGGAGTAGCGCGCAACAAGCGACTTCAATTACAACAGTCTATTAACGGCACTGCGACAAATACATTTTTCTGTTGGTTCTGTTGTTTTCGAAATTTCACACAGACACAGCGGCAGATGCTGTTTCACCGATTACTTTCTGCGTATATTTGCCCTGTTCACACCCATTCGACCATGTGTGCAAGAAAAATAGACAGGAACGAATCTGCGGAATGAGCAGGACTTTGCTATCAAGGCGCATCATGGGAAGAGGGAGAAAGCGTCTGTCATCAGTCATTTAAACTTTCCTTGACATGAGTACGATCATGCTTCAGTTAACACGTACGAACTATCAGAAAAGGTCATTAACACGCTTTTCCCAAGTTTTGAGAAATTGTCTAAATTTCAGAGAATCATTCGGTGAAGCTGTCTTAGTGTCGTCTCACTACGATGAGCTACCACGTTGCTTTTGCAAATCTCACGTACATATATGCCTATATATATATATACTCTGTATATGCCTACTTCGTCGGCATCATCAGCTCTTATTCATACAGAATGAATAAGAGCTAATGGAAAACAATTAAAAGCTCTAGGTTTGTTGCAAGCTTTCGAGGAATCAGTCAACTGGGCTTTGTTTTCATAACTTTGTGAGGATTCCGACTTCCACATATCCGTTTTCAAGTAAGTAATGTAGTATCCACACAGGCCACGCAGTCGAATCAATCAGCAATTTTTTTCTGATTGATGTGACTAATTCGCCCTTGTGGGACTAGTTACCCATCAAGAGGAAAAATTAGAAAAAGCAATAACCACATGGGATCTTAATTTTTCTCTGAAGCATGTTTCAGTACGGTTCAGTGAAGGAAAAAAACGTCATGGCCTTACTGATTTTTGTTCCAGACGACACGTAATTTCTGGGCAGGTGGCTTCCTTTTGTTGGAGGTTCTACTTCAGAACTTGTTCGGGATGAATGCTGCAATATATGCACACATGCATAAATGAAAGGATGTAATCAAGAGCAGAAACCAAGCAACACTAATGTTGTAGAAATGCAGTAACACATATCAGCTTGGCTGTAATGTCCGAAGAATTCTGGACAACATCACAATTTATTTGTATCCTAAACCATAATAATGGTATGAACATAGAATTTTTCTTCTTGCAGTACCTTCTTTATCAACGTTTTTTTCAGTCATATTACCTTTTAACAAACAAAAATTTTGTTTGGGGTTTCTTTGTGTTTAGTTTAGTCCAATTCTACCCTGAACATCTGCCAATTCCTCTTTTTCTGCTCACAGAATCAATCGAATTCTTAAGAACATGACATCTGTCATCAATCTTAAGCTTTATATTTGTGAACTAGCACGTAATAAGGATTGAGTTTGAATGGGTATCAGTTTTCATAGAATATATGTTGGCATATACAGCTTGAAAATGTTAATAGTGCAATATAAAAAAGACGAAGATACAGCAGTACTTGCTTAGAGCAAATCTGTAACCTATTTAGGTCACCCAGTTGAACAGGTATTAAGCTGAGAGTGGCTAAAACGTGACAAAGCCAAAGCCAGTGGGGTAGGATAAAAGTGTGTCATAGTAACAGCAGACTGCTCTGATAGGCCTTATGATGAAAACGACAGAAGAAAATAGGATTGAGACATTGTTTTTTTAGTGGTTTCAAGCAAGATTCCAGCTAGTTTTGTAACTTCAGGACTACATACCCTAGTCTTTGTAGTAAAAAGACTAACAGCAAAGCAAGAAATATGGAGTCTAACTCTGCGGGTTATAAGTACAATTGCTTTGGTATGTTCTATGCACTCTCCTAATCTTATTCTAGTTCATTTTCTGTCAACACTGGTGCTTAAACTTACCACATGAAAGTGATGCAAAATTACAGTTCTTAACAGTCTGACTTTTACTTTTAAAAATGCCAGCTTTAACTTTGACAGGTCACCAGAAAGAATCTTTCATATAGCTACAAGTCAAGTCACCATAGTTGTAGAAAGCAGAAACAAAAACACATTGTGTTTTTCACCCAAAAAAATTGCAAACGTGCTAAAATTCTGATTGGGCAACAGAATAAGGAATTTATGTTTTTCCAAACAAGCAAAAAGCATACATCAATAGTAACAGCTGCTTGAGCCAACAGAGGGTTTTAAGTTACAGAATTGCTCTTCTGAAACACATAATTTTTGCAAAGAAGTTGGCAGTAATTTTGCATGGAAGCTTTGCACCTGAAACCACAGTATATTTTACACTTAACACGTACTTTTCAGTGAAAGAAATGTACACACTACTTATGCCTGGATTTCTATGCTCGAGTGGGTGAAGACAGCTGTTAAAATTATTGACAATATAATAGAACAAGTTTGGCAGTGATGGTTTACTGAATAAGTGTGGTATGCATCAGCATCTGACCAAGTCTTGTCAGCATTGAAAAGCTGTCAAGATTGAAAGCTGCGAGTTGTTTTTAAAAAAACTTTACCTGAGAAGTGGTTTGATGATTGCTAATGTGAAATTTGATCAAAATTAGTGGTTTGTGAGCTATGTCAGCAGAAGGTCCTATTTACTTGTGGCCAACAGATAGCAACACATTACCTGACTAGGACAAGTGACTTGTTGGGATATTCCTTTGGAAAGTGGTCTACAACTGTGGTTCTCAAAGTTTTTTCGTATCCCCTCCTTACCAACCCAAACACTGTCTATTCCTCCCCAACATAAATTACAAAAAAAATTATTGCTAAAATTTCACAACACCTACTGTGGAGAAGCAATAGACAAAGAACCAAACTAGACTCTTGTATACCATCAGTAACTGCTGTTAAAGCAGCTTGTCCTTATGTACTCTAGACATTCCCATCAAAACCAAACTTGTGCAGTTTTTTATATGTTGAATAAACAATTAATAAAAACATAAGATTTTTTCATCCACAGCTTTTCCTACCCAATTCCACCGGGGAACAAAATTCCTCCCAGGGTTTACAATTCCTTCCTTAGTGAGCCAAGTGGCACCCATTTCAGAACTACTGGTCTAGAACAAGTTATATTTTCGTCAATTTTACATTGCAGAAGCAAGTACTGCATCTCAAAGGTACATCCTTAAAAAATTTGTACATTGCAAAGAGTTAATATCTTAAGCTGTCAAATTTTAGAAATAAAATGATATACCTGTTACATCAAAAAGCCTTACCTGCTTTGTTCTAATTTTATATAAAATGTAAAACACATAAAGAAAGACTCCAAGTGAATAAAATGGGACCAACGTCAATCCCCATCCTCTCTGACTATGTTTGTCAACAGAATGATGATCTGCAGAAATCAGTCACACAAAATGTTGGGTTGAATGTTACAGAAATGACAAGAAAAAAGAATACTATAATGCATTCATTTTTATTTTAAACCAAGTATATAACCATTGTGTTCTACGCTTCTGCATACATCTTGTAATTCCACTTTAGACAACACGCAAGAGCAAACTACTGCATTAATACATACGTTTTTTCTCTCGTTGATCAGTAAATCTTGCATGAGGGTGATGATTAGCAGAGTGAGCAGTGAATTCTAAACAAAAATGATCAGTCGGCATTACAGTACACTTTTACGTATGACAGCAAAAAGAGGCTGCTATATATAACATAAGCTAAGCCACAAGGAAATACAGTTCAAAAATTCATTCACACTTTACAAGAAATTAGTTAAAAAAGTAACCAACTTACAAATCTACTTTACAGTAAGTCAGATAATTTCATTTAGTTCGCAGTTGTCGCAATACTTGCTTTAGTGCTAACACAAATTCCAGGCCCATTTGCTGTGAGCTGCATCAGAAATGTTTGACCCCAGTGAGTTTCTCTGAATAACAAAATGGCAAAGAAAAAATCTAACAGCCAAATTTAATTTTTCTGTATTGTCAGTTGAGCTCTTTTCAATTGTTGATGCCTACCTTTTGTTGCACTAAAGTGGTACTGGAAGGACAAGAAAAAATAAGTTTGTCTCAGTAAAACTGAAACATCATCCTTAATACCATGATTTCAACTGATACAACCAAAGAAATACACACTACAGAACATCATACCAGGCTTCAGTTGCACATGTACTGATTACTGATATCAATAAAAAATAACTCTTGTTGTTGTATTTGCTTGTAATTAAACAATATATTTTATGCAGGGCTGCAGAGCTGAAAACCAAAGCTGCAGCTGGGGTCCTGCAAGGAGCTGGATCCAGAGTTCAGATTAAAATTTAGCAGCCAGAGCCCAGTTTACAATTCAAAGCCAAAGCTACAGCTTTTTCAGAGGTAGCTTTGGCTCTGGGTTCCTTCCTAGACACTGATGGTTTTGTCAAATTTACTGAAAGCTAGATTTAATTTTCTGAAAACAGTGTTCTGTATACCACAAATAATGTGGATTTGATTTTATGTGAGGAGTGTCACATATCAGTCAAAACAATTTCCAGGTAGTTTTCAGTTTATATTAATAGTAAATCTTCGCCAGGCATTTGACACCTTTAGAGAAAGATTTTGGCTCAGTGTGCAAAATATCCCAAATTGTTTAATGAATCATTGAAACATCAATATTTGAAAGGCTAGCAATCGCCAATAAAAACCCTAAACCAGTGGTTTTCAAACTGTTTTGCACCTCAGTCATTACAACAGTCCTATATAACCTAACAACACTTATCCACAACTTCTGTCGTCAAATTGCAACGAACATGTTAAAACTGATTTCAAGTAGGTGTAACTAAAACACTTGTCCATGTCTAATTGCCACCCCTCCAAGACTCACAACCCCAACCTGGGAGTCACGACCTCAGGTTGAAAACCACTGCCTTGAACGAACACAATGCAAGACCTGCAACGATTTACTGCACTGCAACAAGTTCTATTGGGGTATAATAATCAAACATGTCAGTACAAGGCGACCACCGCACAGCACTTCATATTGAACACTGCTTATTAAAAAACTGTGATCGATGTTCCCTCTAGCATGCGCAGTACCACTAAGCCATTCGCATAGCTAAATATCATTGTCACACACTTGCAACATTCCCAATATCACATATATATCACATTTTACCCTTTTACCGCTTAAAATGCTTCATTGGTTGTGTGTTCACATGGTTGCGCATTTACATGCCTATTAAAAAAACATTTGCTTTGTTTAAATTTTTCTTAGAGGGAACGCTGGCTGTGATCATTCAATTTCACAGTCCAGTGACTCTAATCAGCACCTGATTGTCACATCCAAACGACAGCGGCAAGAGAGACGCCCTCCTCATTGTCAATACAACATGAAAGAGATGGAATAAATATATGCTATTCAGGTTGCTATTCACTTATATAGACAGCCATGACAAGTCCCTAAGCTGACCATTCATTCGCCAATAGGTGGCCATTCCTTGTTTAAAAACTGACAGTGACTCAGGCTCCTTGAGCTTAGCCTTAGTCTTTGCTTACAATTTGCATTGTAGAATGCAAGCTTGTTTGTTTTATACATTTGGGCCACTACCCACTTCACCAATTAATGCTCAAGCTCTTTCCATTGGGCCTTGTTGCTGTTAATATATTTTCGTTCCATGTCTGGCCTTTCACATTCATGTTGCAGGTGACCCGAATCAAAAAATATGGTTCATAGTAACTGTTTTCTCTACTTCGTTCGCTTGTAATTTGCTCAGGCTCATCTGTTAGAGCCCACTGCCCTTTGCAATTAAGCATTTTTTGAAATATAATTCATACCAGATTGAATGTATTTTTGAATCAATGGATTTGCATAGAACATTACATATTGAATTCCAATCCAAGGGACAGTTCACATTTGACAATAATTTGAAACGAACAATGATTGTCCAGTAATTTTGGTTAATACGAATGACATTAGTACACAAAGCACCAACTGCTGTTATCATTGTTCTGTGACGTATGTTATGCAACAATGGACAAGTTCTCATGGAACTTCTCATTCATTGTTATGCAATTAACATCACAGGGCAATGATAGTGTCAGCCATAATGAGAGCAAATGGAAATTGCAGTGATAAGTTTGAAAGGTTTGCATTCAGTGAGTATAAATTGCGTGATTAGAGCCACAGTTACACTGTTGACCTGGAGTTGCCCCTGAACTGACATCATCTATGCTCTGTCCCATCTACAGTACCTAAATGGTGGCATGAACATGTCATTCTGCTTAACCCAAAACATAGTATGGGAAATGGGGTAAGACTAGGGAGCGAAAGGAATGCCAGAAGTGAAATTGCAAACACTGAGCATTACGTCCTGTTCATGCACTCTAACTTTTAGGTTACACGGCACAAGTACGTAACTGCTTTTTTGCAACCCTGCAGTGAACAAAATATAAATTTGTTTAAATCAACAACAATTTAGAATACAGGATCACACACAGTTTACTTTTGTATAAACATTCTTTGATAGTAATCAATACAGAAGATCACCTTATTTTCAAAAAAATGAAATACATTTACTCACCTGGTGGCTTGTTTCTGTTCAACAGCAATGGAAACACAATTGAAAAGAACAAGGTCACACCAGCACCAATTATAACAATGTGTACCACATTATACTGACTCATGATGCACCTAAACAAAAGTTAACAATTCAGCTAAACTAATGTACTTATTTCTAAGTTTAAGAAGTCTACAAGATTTTTACATAACCATGTGTTTTCCCAGGATATATGGCTCAACTTTCATGTTAAAAACGTGTGCATTTTTTGCAATTGAAATGGTAAACTTGACTGCACCATGAAACAAGCGAAAAGGGTCTGTTGCGTGAGGAGTGCACACCTAATATGTGCTGCGTCTCTTAAAATTCAGATTTAGTGAACTTATATTTATATCCAAGTAGTTGCTTGGTGGCCAGAAAGCTCAGTGTTTCATGTAATGTCTTGACAGTTTTGAAGACAATAACTCACACTGAATGGCTATTATCCTCAGCAAAGAATCTTAAATCCAGATGGCTGTGGCCTCAGGTGCTTCCCTCACAAAGATCCAGAAAAATGTGGCAACATATCCTGTGTCTTTCTGTATGTACTATGTGTATCAGGTTGTGACTGTCAGCACTGCATTGCATTTTAGCCGCCAGGCTAATCTTTTACTTTCAGATGCAACTGACATACCATAATTAGTCAGATATTTTGCAAAGGTCAGCAATTTCACTTGATAAGGTTTATTAGTCCTGCCAAAGAGAAAGCTGAATATTTTTGTTTGGATAAATGCTTTTTATGAACATAATGTTTTGTAACAGTTGTGTTCATGGCATTCAGACAGCTAAAAGAGAATAACAATGACAATGAAACAACACAGATGCTGTTGCACAAGCAATGCATGAAGAGTTGAGGGATACACAGATGAAAAAGTAAGTTATGCCACAACTAAAGGTTATTGAAATAAGTGACAAAATGTCAATGGAGGTTTTGAAGCAGAAGGATATGCAGCAACCATTACATTACAGTAGTGGGTATGGGTCCACCAATGGACCTTCATTTTTCAAAAATTATTCATCCACTATGTCACGTGACACGTTTCGAATAAAAGGCTGAGTTTGTCACACTAGCGACGCCCTGAAGGTAGTTGAGGGCAGTGATGCCAGGTTATTTTCTAGAAACAAGCAAGTAAATTTGAAAAACAAGCCAAAAACAGGTAATTTACCAAAAAACAAGCCCAACATCCGTTGGCATAAAATTAAACAAAACAAAAAAATCAGCAAGAAAATTAAATAAAAGCGCAGGGAGGCAAATCCAAAAAAAACAAGCCCAAAATGAGCAAATTTTCATAAAAACACGCCCAATATGCCTTTAGCAGTAAGTTGAAAGAGCAAAAGTGCCACAAAATTTGAAAAAAAAGCAATCTACAAAACAGAAATCTGCAAAAAACAAGCCCAAAAAACAAGCAAATTTCAATTACAACAAGCCCAAAAACAAGCAACCTGCAAGTCTCCAAAAAAAACACAACTCCACAAAAAAACAAGCCCAATTTCACGGGAAACCCACTAGGTTGGCAACACTGGTTGAGGGAAAGTGTCTACACCAGCTGTGCAAGTGGTTGTCAGTTCAGCTCTCAGCATGCTGCTTTTGGTTCGGTAGTAGAGGTTACACATCTAATGGGGCCTGTATTTATTTGCTATTTTAACAAGATTTTCATACGTTTGGCTTTCAGTTTAGGGTTTGGGTTATCTTTCAGATTTTTTACAGAAATTAACTGGATATCAGTAGGAAAGTTTCAAGCACAAAGAGAATACAGGGAAAGCACTTTGCTATATAGGCTTATCACTTGTTTAAGTCTTATCCTTACAGACACTTCAAGAGCTGAGAGGTTCAAGTTAAGGCAAGCCTGAAGTGAAATGCTGAGCCTTGCACATTGCAGTCTTGTATAGTCCACCATATCAAAAGTTTTCCCAATGCCAATTTCTGGCTTTTGATGGAGACCTCAGAAGTTTTATGCAATGTGGAACATAGCATCATGCTGTAGTTTCATCATAGGCTGTGTGATTGACAAGATGGTTAACCAATGCGCAAAGTAACACTGCACAACAGTGGCAATAATGAAACTTATGAAAGAAAGAGGATTCGGAAGGCAATAGCTATACAATGATACAGGGGCAAGTGACGGGCAGCGACATTGGTCAGTACATAAAAAGCAACCAGAAAAAAAAAGAACATGTATGTTACATCAAACTTGCACACCGACCAATACGGTGGCAGCGTTTCCTTTGAACACAGCCAGGGGCAGGCGCTGGTTGAGTCACTGGTGCTCCCTGGGGTCACCAGACATATCAATGAGTTTCTTTGCAAGGCCACTCAAAAAGGGGCATAGCCTTGCCATATTAGTATCAGTTTATTTGGGGACAACTATAAACAGATATCAAATCATACCACAGAAAACAAACCACATTAGAACAGCATTTATTTTGTTCCCAGGATATCTGAAACAACCACACGGTTTTCTAGTCAGATGCCCTGATGAATAACAGAGAAAAAAATACACACTAGTATTCTCAATTGCAACTGGTTGAAAGTGGTAATTGCTTTGGAGGTCATGGTATTTTTGCATTTTGCAGCCTCACCTTTTGTTGCTGGAAAGCTTGCATGTCTGGCACTGTCTTTGTAGTGGCCCCAAAGCAAAGTGTCAACAACTGTTGTATCCCATACTAGGTTTTGGCTTCTGTACCAGGGGCCCAAAGTCAATCCATCAATCCTCCTTCTGTCAAGCCAACAGACTCCAATGTAGAAGGGAGATCTGTTTTTATCGTCATAGACCGAAATGTTTTTGAAATAACTGAAAAAAATTGTCATTTCAGTACGAATGTCTTAAAACATAGGCTAATGAACAGTATTACGGTGAGTTCAAATACGGTAGAATTTGTCTAATTCTTCATCATTTAATTTCTCACTTCATTACTTTTTTGTCAGTCCTGGCAGAATCCCTGTCTTTTGTGTACATTTCTGTTCGTCTAATTCGGCATCGTTTTATTTGTCAATTTGCTTAATTAGTCACCTCTTTCTGTGCCTGAGAAGTGTTTTGTTCAGCTAATATATCATTTGCAGTTTCGCTTTTGATGTCTAAGCAGCTGGTTTAACACATGTGGTAATTCAAACAAATTAAGTATCTGTATCTGAGATTCATAATTTGTTTGTCGAATTTATACACGAGGTGCGAAGTGCATCCTGACTCCCCATTGAGAGAATGTGGAAAGTCTTTAAAGTTTAGTAAAGATTTAAATAGGTGTTAGATTAAATGGAGGAGTTTAGATAGAATAAAAGAATTAAGGAGTTTAATTTAGTAAACAAACATGTCATAAACTTGCATTTTACTGCATGTAAAAGCACTATGTATACGAGTTATTATGATAAAGTATGCGAGCAACTATGAGAGAGTTTTCAGCTTTTTTCTAATCACCCTGAGGTGACGAATTTGGCAAATTCTACTGTACAACTATGAGACAAATGACAAATGTTTCAGTGACCAATTTGTTTCATCAAAAAATGACCGAAATGTCTCAGCGAAAAAATAAACCCCAAGGGAAATTAATGCAGGTCATTGACCTTTTGAGAATGGAGTTAACAACTCAATGTCTAAGAAAGTAGCCTGCGTTTTAGCACAGTGGAGGTCATGGAGCCCCAGCTCATCAACAATTTTGCCAGAGTGGCATTTTGTGCTTTTGAAGATTTTATCACCAGTTCGGAAGGCGATTGCAATACGAAGTTTATCAGGACTGAGCAGGTTTCCAACATTGGCAATTGGGAGTGCTTCTGACCACGCAGCAGTGTGGATCTCTTGTGCAGCAAGTAGCTGACAGTGGGTCCAAGGGTTTTTAGTGTTCAGCAGGGCATTGACTGAATCTCAGCAAGCAAGATCATCCCAAGCTGTTATTATTCTTTTTTGTAGTGGTGATGAGTCGTGGTGTTTAAACCAAGTGTCAATTGCATCGTTTACATCCCCATGAGGGAGTTGCAGGTTAAGAGAAGGAAGTAAACAGTTGATGAGGCCCTCACAGGCATGAGACGATGACAGGAACATGGCAGTGACAGGTCGGCAGCAGAATGGAGGCCAAGGGCTGCATGCTTGATTGGTAGGGATGCTTGTGACCAGCTTTCTTTTCCACATGACATGTTCCATATTTTTTCCATGTTTGTCTCTATGGCAGTGTCAAACACTTCCAGTTACTTTTTGCACTAGAAGCATGGTACACTATGCAGTAAATATATGAGTTTGGGGATTGAGAAACAGTTTTTTAATACGAAAAATGCTTAACTCTTTGGCGTCCGGCTGGTTTCGGGGATTTTCAGAAAAAAAACGCCTAAACGCACGTGGTATTGCGTGGAAATTTCTCTGGTCTGGTATGCTCTTACAGACCTGGTAAAAGTCTCAAAAGACGCGGCAAGTCTTCTAGTCTGCACTCTAAAAAAAAATTTTTGCTTGGAGGGTGCGGTTTTTGTGAGTGACATCATAAGTGGAGGACTTTTAGGCCACCTTGGCCCACTTTGCCTGGCCCTGGGCGCCAACCGTTAGGTGGTGGTATTTCGCTGAAGTTTTTACTGGAAACTA
>JGI24159J19872_10004541_pt1 | contig 17720 bp, 13 predicted proteins | sample Ectturendosymbi4_FD_19872 | JGI IMG/M metagenome (IMG submission 19872) | reverse complement strand
CTGTTATGAACGTGGTCTGTTATGAACGTGGTCTGTTATGAACGGGTCTGTTATGAATGGGTCTGTTATGAACGTGGTCTGTTTTGAGTGGTCTGTTATGAATGGTCTGTTTTGAACGAGTCTGTTTTGAACGGACACCAGAAGAAATAATAAGTGTTCAACGAGCTGAACTTGCAAACAGTCTGCAAGAAGACTGCAGTATTCCACAAGAATTATATTGTCATCACCGTGACAAAGCAAAAGGGCAACTTCCAATAATAAAGATTGAAGGTGTAAATGATGCTGCAGCACTGGAAAAAACATAAAAGGAGATGCAAACAATAGCAAAAACTTCCTTACCAATGTTGCGTTGACCTATAAAAATATAAACTAAAAGTAATACGTAATGGTGCTGAAAATGTTTTATCGCAAAGATGTTTTCATGCGACGAATGTATTGCGACAGATGTAATTGTGCAACAAATATTTTCATGCGATGAATATATTTAAGGTTATTTACCAATAACGTGTGAGCAGTGCACAGTTATATTTGAGCAACGAAATAAAATTATTGAAGAATTATTTTTAAGCAAAAATCGGCTATACAAGCTAGCGGAATTCTGAAGTGAACTCAGACTTTGACTTACGGTTTTGCTGTATGGACACGACATCTGTTATACTGATCTATGCTCCTTGATCTCGTGATAGGAGAGGGGTCGGTTGAAGATGTTTTGTCATACATGACGAGGGAGGTGCCTGGTGAAGCAAGTTCCCTTGGGCAAAATAAAATTAAAGCGAAGAAAGCTGCCGCACTAATGTAACTGTATGTAGAGATTGTCCTGACTCCGGAACTAATAATGAAATGGTACCAGTCTGTGAAGCCTGAAATAGCATTCGGAGGCAAGACTGAAGTGCTCGATACCTTACCAAATTTGTGCATAATAGAATTGCATGCACCTGTCGTGAGATTGCGAAAATCTAAAATTGCGTCATAAAGATTGTGGAAAAGAAGGCCTGAATGAACCAATCAAATTTGTAGGTGGTTGAAACGTCAGCATGGTCACCAGAAGAAAGAGCATATCTGGCCTTGTTTTTAAATTGACATGCATAGGATTGTTGTCATTTTTCTGGAAACAATTTTGAAGTTAAGTTAAAGCGCAATAGGACAGGACAAGGTCTGAATAAATTTTGTCTTTGCAACTGTATAGTGAGCCTAGTGAGTGCAGTTGAATGCGTTGTGTAATGGCGCAGTTCGAATAGTAAACGCCATTTCTGTAAATGTGTGTACTGCCGTTGGTAAACTAAGAATACAAAAGCTCTGTTTAAATTTGTATCTGTGATCCAAATGCTTGTAAAGTTGCAGGTATTGTTGATTGCTGTGCTGTCTCTGCTGCTGTCTGTGCATAGTGAAGGTAAAGAGGGGTCTTTTTGAACTCCAAACGGATAGTTAGAGAAACGGTGTAGGATAATAAACTATAACTTTTCTGGCTCTTTTGCAACTTTTCTCTAGCCAAGAAAAAGCTGTAAAACTATTCTCCTTAATTTCATAAATCAACCACAATATTGTTTTGAAAAATTTTCAAACAGTGTATAAGCGCATGTTTTGTGAGCAGATTCTCTGTAGCCCTAGCTGAGAATTAGCAAACTAGCCTACTTTAAACAATTAATGTGAACGGAAGGTGTTCCAAATCTATCAAAAAATTTATAAAACTCGAATATTACATGTAGTATATCAATTTCTCAAGCAGAACCGTCGCCAGAAAGTTTTCAATAGGGGGGCTTTGGATTTGTGCGGGGGGACTTAAAACTGACAAAATCTCAACTGATTTACAGTGTTTCATGTTTCACTTTGGGGGGCTTGGAGCTTTGTTTGAGGGAGCTAAGCCCCCAAAAGCCCCCCGTGGGGACGGGACTGCACCAGACCATTTGAGCAGTGAAATCTCATCTAGCACACTTGCAACATTTAAATTCATTGCAAAAGCAAGATAAGGAGAAGCTATTTGAAATAAATGTGCAGTTTGTTCGTATTTTCATGTGATTTTGCACTTATTCTAAAAATACACGAAGTTACGATTCACTTAGTGTAAAGAAAACACAATCAGAACTGTCGCCAGAAAATTTTCAATAAGGGGGCTTTGCAGTTCTGCAGGGAGCTATTCGTTTGTGCGGGAGGGCTTGACATCACAGAACTAACCAAAACTCCACTTATTTATAGTGTTTCTTGTTTCAATTTGGGGCTTGGAGCTTTGTTTGGGGGGGCTAAGCCCACCAAAGCCCCCCGTGGCGACGGGACTGACTGTCCTCAAGTGAACATCTTCTGTATTAGTTCTTTTTGCAGTTAGTGCAAAAATTTATTTTCATAATACCGGCTGCAGGCACAGATTTAAAAAATTACCGGCCACTGTCAAATTTGCAGTAAAATACCGGCCATCTGGCAACCCTACTTGGGAATATTCTGCAAAATAAGTTTTACGCCTTCTGTTACATCTTGCTATCAGGTAGCCTACACGCCATAGACGCCGATGCACACCTATCTGCAGCGCTGCTATGCTACTCTGGTGCAACCAGGCGCGCAGCCAGGCGGGGGCAATTGCCCCCCAATTCGGAAAGTTGTACCAACAATTTTCAGTCAATTATGCTTTTGCTGTGTAAGCCAAAGAAATATTTCAGTGCAAATCAACAATATTGGGTAAAGAACCTATCCAACTTCAGCTTTTAGTCGAACCTGAACAAAGCAGTATGGTTTACCATTGTCCACGATTAATCAAACGTTGTGTATGGTGCAAATGCTGGAGAAATCATGCCATGGCTGACTTGAGGTTTAAGCTTCGTCTCCGTGTGGAAGTTGGTGATCATGATCATGAAATACAAACTTGTATCTAAGCGTTTGTAATCACTGAGCGAATGCAAAAACAAGCAGTAGGCCTAACGTTTTCACAGCTGTTTTTGATGCACCAGCTTACTGTATCCTAACCATTGGCGATGTAAACTTCATTTTAAGACCATCGCAAAAATTGCTCTCTGATAACTCTAGCGTGCTACAAATACTGTAGAACTTACCGTTGTCAGCAGCATCAAAAGTAGCCTTAAATGAACATCATAGATTTTTGTTTTTGCACAATTATGAAACTAAATGCGTGAATATGACGGTGATGTATGTTTCGTATGTCTTGAAGCTCAAGCTCTGCCTAAGAAACGATCCAGTTCAAAGTCTATTACGCAATTAGGTCATAGACACTGTTTATCAACCATAGCATTCATTGTTTATTCAACCATAGCATTCATTGTTTAACCATAGCATTCATTGTTTCACTGTTTATCAACCATAGCATTTATCAACCATAGCGTTTATCAACCATAGCATTCAAAGTCTATTATTACGCAATTAGGTCATAGACACTGTTTATCAACCATAGCATTCATTCTATATATTTATTTGTGATGCTTAAACATGTGGATCTACAGTGATGGTTAAATCACAATTATGTGGAGCCTTAACGTTTTCATTGATTTCACATTACTTCAGGGCTGCCAACCTTGCGGTTTTCCTGTGAATTTGGGTTTGTTTTTTTGTGGAATTGCGTTTTTTTTGAAGACTTGCGGGTTGCTTGTTTTTGGGCTTGTTCTCATTGAAATTTGCTTGTTTTTTGCAGATTTCTGTTATGTGGATTGCTTGTTTTTCAAATTGTATGGCATTTTTTCTGTTTTAATTTACTGCTAAAGACAATTTGGGCTTGTTTTTTCGGATGTGCCTCCCTGTTTTTCTATTTAATTTTCCTGCCGATTTTTTATTTTGTTGAATTTTCTTGCCAAACGCATCTGACTAAAATGATATGAAATTGAATTTTTGCCAGTCGATTGGATTTTGGCATTTTACACTAATGGATTTAAAAAAAGACTCCAACCGCTTATGATAGCATGGCTGGATCAGCGGATCCCAAATTTTTTTGAGCGCCACCCATATCTGAGTTTGAAGACCTCGCGCTCCAAACCTCAAAAAACGTATGAAAAATTAACGATTGTGTGGATGACTTTTTTGGTACCAAGTTGCTAAGTTCATTTTTCATGTTAGCCGTCTACGGTACCTTTTTATCAACTGCCTATGGCAAAGACGCACACAGAGAAGCAGACATAACGTTGAAACCACACAGCTCCAGTTTGGCTCGCCTGTGCGTGACCCATTTTTTGACCATTATCCAGCTTTGTTTGTGTGTCGACCCATACTTTGGGAAGCACTGGGCTAGATCAACTAAATTACAACCGTTGTGTTAAGCTGCAGAGATTATTATTTCTAAATTTTAGTGCAGAGCCGTGATGATAATCAATTGTGGCTTCGTTTTCGCAAATGCACAATCATTTTCACACTTTGTATGACCTGAGTGGGTCAAACATATGCAAGGGCATATATAACGTTAACCAACTTACACAATTGTTTTGTGAAATACTTGTGCATTATATTGTTAACTCAAAGAGCTGGATAAACACCTAACAGTTTTTGGGAATCTACGTAGGGCAAGTAGCATGCAAAAATGCTACCACAGCAGCATTTTATGGCGTGTAACGACAAAAAATCCAAGCATTTTTCAAAAGCTTGTGGGACTAAACCTTTTGCGTTAACAACTGCATAGTCAACCAGTCACTAAACAATTGGATAAGATCCAAGTCTTACAGTGCATGTGCGCAAGTTTCGCGGACCAACTTCGGAAGTGGGTGTCTTAGAGCAAAGTCGCTACTTGGCTTCGAGCGTGCGTGTGCATGAAAAATGTGTAAATATAAAAATGGCCATCATAATGGCGGCCACGATAGGGTAATTTTTTCTCAACTGCAGTGTTGGCTGCAAAAAGCACAGCATAATGCAAAACATGCACTTATACAGCGGCATTGTGATTTTCACAAGGGTTTTCGCAAAAAACGTTTTACGAGCAAATGGTGACTTTCATCCAAAGTAAAAGCTTGGAATTTCGCTAAACACAAACTTTTAAAACTTGTCAATTCAATGAAAGCAGACTTTCTATTTGCCGGCATAAATGTGAATATAATTACTCATAAAAAGTCGCATTTTATGGATCAAGGTAAAAAAGTAAGGGGCATTAAATATTTCAATGTTGAGACCCGGTTGTTGTTGTTTGCCCCCCCTATCAAAATTTCTGGCTACGCGCCTGGGTGCAACTGGTCCCGAAATCTCGCTGCTGTTAACTGCATTGAATAGTCCTCACCCTATCCAAGCTGCAGATGGCATTACACTCGTAGTTGTTGTTGCATAGCATTGGTATGGTTACACCACGATCACAAAATGTCCGTAAGCTACCATAAAAACGGATTGCTCAGTAGTCACCAATCCATTGGCAGATGTTTTTTTGTGCTTTGTAGTAAGAAGTTTGATGGAAAAAAGTTCGCTATCAACAGCCTACGTGTCTCTGTCAAGATAGAATTTGTGGTTGGAACCATTTCGCTTTCATGTGAACTGCATTAACTTTCTTGGAGCTGTTTTCGTTCATGTGGGGTTGACACAATTGTGTACGGAATATGGCGTTTCGTTTTACATGTGCAGTGCTGTGGAAGTTGCATGACTAGCACAGAATATTCAACACAGCAGTACACGTGTGTGATTGCATCTACAGTGGCGTTCAGCTTTCTTTAGTGAATAATAACGCTAGTTCATATTTAACGATATCCACAAGCCTATGTGCGTTAATCATAGCAACTTAATCTTCAAAACAATGAAAACTCACCATGCACGATAGACGTTTATGTTGCCCACTCTACTTTTTCATTGCCCCCCTCCACCTTTTTGCTTCTAGAATCGCCACTGTCCACAACTGGAGGCCCCATGTGCGCACTACGCATCTGGGGAGGCGAATGGGGGCAGCGCAGTGTGCTTCTGTTCTGGGAGATCGCGAGTATTATTTCGAGATCTCCCAGCGCTGCTTCCCCGCGACCCTCCCCAGAGAAAAAACGGGCATAAAAAGAAATGAAATAAACTCGTTGGACCTACATATCCTAAAGCCCATTACCCGAATAGGTCCCCCCACAGCAATAAATCGCACATGCGCCTTTTCTAAAACTCGTACGCGGGTAGCGGCACAACAATCAGTGTTATAACAGGAAGCGTTTTATGCTTTATTTTCGAACTTGGATATAATAGACGTCGCGCATGAAGTAGAAAACGTGGCGATCACCAACATCGCCGCACTAATGATCTCCGCTGACATGTGCAAGTCAAACAGCGGAAGTGCATAAGGCATATTTGTTGTAAGTAGCGTGTTACATTCAGTTCAAACTGTTAATAAATCAAGTGGAGAGCTGGGCTCGCCAACCTTTGCTGATAGCACAAGTCCTTATTGCTCAAAACAGTTAAGACACCTGCGTCTGTGGTGTTTGCACATGGAGAGGATGTTAAATGTAGAATTACAGTGCGTAAATTGTTGGAAAACCTAAAATGCAAGATTGACGGCGCTGGGTTCTTACTCGGATGCTACTTTCCGTTTCTTCACTATACATAACAAAATGATTCAGATGGGTCTCAACGTTGGCGGTAACGTACGTCTATACAAGCTACCCAAACATCGATATCAAACCCTGTACAGGTCTTTGACCAGTAAAGCGTAAGCTGCAGTAAAAACTAAAACCCAACCTAGCAGTAGGTTTCATTTCACAGTACGAAAGTTACACAGAAAGCAAAGCATAGTTCAGTACATTGGGCTAAAATGCGCTGTACAAAACGTTAAAACGGATAACGATTTACAACGGTTCTATTAATGGTGAAAACTCAAAAGTTTATAAAATTCGAAAAAAACGCAAGTGTGCGTAAAAATAACTAAATGAGTGTAACGTGCATTTTTACAGCAATCATACATTGCAACAAGTGAGTCAAAACACTGTGTACACATGACAACTTGCCTAGCATAGCAATATGGGAAAATGAGAATTGACTCCATACGCAACTTACTGTACACCTTCGCACCATCCGAACAGTCGCGTTTAAAATCGTCACCGGGCAAGTACAAGCAAAGTCTGATACGTATGTGTATATCATGGTATCTTTCCGGCAAAACACGTCACACGACCCAGTTCTGCTGCACGACTCCAGAGATTTTGCAGCATGTCTCTTTTTTCGCATGTCACATGCGTGGTAACGAAACGTTAGTATATAGTTTAAACACTGTTGTGTGAAAGTCAATATAAGAACGACAATAGAATCAACACGAACAATAATAATGTAACGAAAAATTGTGAGAACGTTCATACTATCTAAAACAATAATACAGTTTGGAACCAGAAACGTTTTCACGTGGCAAGCACGGCTTGGTAGCTATCCTATAGAGAGCAATTGGATTGCCGTTGTATTTCCCATTGCCAGTAAGTCATATTACGACTTAAGGCGGAGTTTTGAAATGATTGCATTAGTATTGCTTGGCTGGTGCCATTAATAATGGATGCCAGCGATAAACAAACCAATAAAGTAGCAAACGCTGTTAAGTAGCTGGATGCTATACCACCACTGTTGGAAGTCCGCATAATAACAAGTTCACCAACGAACGTCGACACAGTGGTGAGAGAGGCAAGAAAACCCGACTGCACTGCAGCGATGAAGATCTGCCAATTGCAGTCGATCGGCAACCACGCTTGCATTGTCACAGTGAGCGCTAGCAAGCACGAACCTGTAAGAGCAAACAATGAATTTCACAAACATGGGATTCACAACTGGCGTCAGCAGTAAAACGATATCAAACTTGTACAATCATATATGATATTTAGGAACGAAACGTGCTGCGATGTAGCTCGATTCGGATAAAGGTAAGTACGTTTTGCACAGTCAGGTAGTCGTGCAAAAACTATTCTCGTACTTCTTGATGTGGTGCTAAACAATCGGCGATAACGTTCCATTTTTTGTGAAACTGGCAAAAATAAAAGTCTCAACAAGTTTGACTGGAGCAAGACAATGCGTCTCCATGATGGAGTTGCTCTCACCTTTTTGTGGTGCAGCACCACTGTAGCCAAGTATGCCTACGTCAGCTGCACTGACCTTAGCACTCGTCTTTTCACTTTGTGTGGGGTTTCACACGAAAGAATACGCGGTTGCTAAAAACGGATATTTCCAAATAGTACAAAGAAAATCCAGACTTAATCATCTCAACTAAAAACAGCGGGAAATAAAAAATACTTACCGACAGCATTGGCAAACAAAGTTCCTGTTGGAACACGGCTTAGAAATTTCACACACTCGGACCGAAAATGAGGAGTTTCCTTTGATAAGATGTAACGCAAATTGGCGCCGAGTGGGCCAAGAATTGCGGACAGACACAAAGTTGCAAAAAATGTAGACCACAACGCGTAAATCAAAGCGGCAAGCGAAACATAAAGTGAAAAAAACACAGCAATCATAACCGTGTTTAAATGAGGAAAGTCGATCGTCGGATATCCTCCTGAAAAAAAAAAACGCGATGAACAGGATCATACACTGAGCATCCAAATATCTTCAACAAATTTACCGCGGTAAGGCCATGTCTAATTCATGAATGAAATGTTCTTTTCTTAACTGTTCGTCGTGTGTTTGTTCGCTTGACATGGCACGATTAAGGGCATATTCGGGCTCCAGCCTGCCGCTCATCGTCGTTAAATAATTTTAAAACAACTTCAAAAAACTGAAGCATCTCTTTTTAAATTTTTATTTGATCGTTTTATACATTGTAACTGGCCGCAAAGTATTGCTTTAGCCAAAAATCAATGCTGAGTTTGTTAAAGCTTTCATTAAACCATTCAGATTTGATAATAGGAAATGTATAGCGCATATGCATAGGCCTAATGTTGAACCAAGAACTGCATGAAGCAGTAAAAATGAAAACAGAATGTTATGAGTCACTTGACAAAATTCTTGATAATGCCAGAGCCGTTCTAACAATACATGTTGCTAGAAGTCATGCTTTGAAAAGCAATTAAGATATCAAAAATCTTACTTTTAGCATAAAGACGAACGGTATCCTTTCCCATCTGGTAGGCACAAATAAATGAGAGCATCCCAACAAGCACAGCAGAAAACGCTACGACTTGTGGTTGACTCGTGACAGCAACATTTCCCACCAGTAACATACTAACTTGCTGATTCCATTTCGAATATGTGGTAACTGCGCCACACAAACCTGAAAAATAAGAACTGTATTAAAAGAACCAGTTTTTCACATTGTAAACAGTTAGTACCCCATAATTCTGCATTACTCAGTTGAAAGACATTACTTCACTGCGATGAAGAACCTTGTAACAGTGAATTCTGCGCAAAGCTGGGTCACTAAAACCGTCAAACACTAGAGATCGCACGAGCCGCTAACAGTTTAGTCTTCGGGCCGTCCCCTAACGGTTTTGAAACAGTTCGCTAACAATTTTTTGAGCGGTGACGTCATTCCGGGCCGCTGTGGTCTGCTCACCAATTAGGCGAAAATCTTAACAACGAAATTTTTTGCTGCTGTTGTCTCCTTTTTAGCGTTCTGCTAACGTTCCGTTTCACATGCTTCCACGCAAATCAATGAACTATGTTATGAATCAATCGAAGCACAGGGTTGCCCAATTGGCTTTTTTGAAACCGATTTCGAAATTCTGGATTTTTTTGAAAATCAAAAAATGCCAGACAAAATCTGGCTTTTATTCAGTCGGAAAGGGCTGGTTCTGGCAAAGCATTGTCTGAGCTGCATATTCATTACAAATCTCTGTTGACGCGAGTCTATAACCATGCAGGGTGCAAAGAATATTGCAAGATTTTACTGTTGTCCTAAAAATGTTCAATGTATTTAATAAGAAACAAAATTCACGCAAGTGTAATAACGGGGAAAGAAAATGCTTGCAAAGATAGGAATTGTGTTACCGATGTTTCTGACGAGTTTTGTGTTGTTTATATGTTTTATGTGTATATATGTCTTAAGAGTACTATCTGTTTTTTTTGACTTTTTGTGGGACAGGGTCTTTTCGTGCTGAAGACAGGTTGGCAACCCTTTCAAAGCAACCAGCAGTTTCATTTATAGTCTGTCGCTGAGGTTTAGGATTGTGGGTTAGGTTTAAAGCTTATTACATTACCAGCAAGTGTAGTGCAGTCTAGGGTACACTCGCTGTGCGTTAGTGTCACATTACAGCGGCGTACGAATAAGTTTTCAAAAGTGAAAGTCCACTGGTGGACCTAAATCCACTGACTTAAGACTCGTGGTTTCAGTGTCCAATGGGGAATGAACGGAAAACTTAAGTGTTGTTGCTTTTAAGGTTACGTTATATTACGGGCCACGGGTTGTTAGCTCCGGGCAGCCAAAGTGCTGGCCCGTGCCATCTCTATCAACCACCACAGCATGTACCCTGATTTCTTCGCAGGCAGTTATCTGTTTACCACGCAAAAAACTGAGCAAGTGTTGCGTCATAGAGCGGTTTATTGCGACGATTGCGCAGCGGTCGTTACATTACGCACTGCTTGATGTAGCCGGAAGGCTGCGCGTCATTGGGAACACGACAGAGAATTTGCGTTAATCAGAGACGAAGTAGCAAATTGGGTTTCCAAACACTACGTGCAGAACAATAGCGTAGTGGCTTTTATGAACATATATTGCCGATATGATACAACGGCAACATCGCCGTATCTGCATGCCGACACATTGGTCGAGCTCTCGTTATAAACTTAGTTTCTCTTGACTTCCTACACAAAGAGTCATGCATGAATCGTGTTTGGTTAAATACACCAATTTGTACTGGCAAACATGAAACAATGAGTAAACTGTTACTGAACAAAATCTGTTACAGAATGACAGTACAGCTACTGGAGGCTGAGTGAGGTTTTGATAAATTTATCACCTGTAGTTGCGAACTTTTGGATACAGTAAATGTAAATATTGTAGATACTGGAGTCTGTAAGAATCACCTACTGAATGCTAACAACCCAAGAAACAAATATCTGCATAACTTCAAAACCATGTTTAGTTCAATTGCAAATTTACATGGGAATCCTCAAGCACAAAACAAACCTGTTGAAAGTCCAATAAACAAATATGTTCCCCTGTCCATAGGCAATGAATGCAAAATACCAAGCAGGTAACATCCAAGAATGTTTGAGAAAAAAGATCTGAATACTACTGATCCAGGGTTTTCTATGTTAGCCAGGTCACTGCCAACAGCATGGTCAACTCCAATTCGAATTACACAGCCAAGAGATGAAAACACACTGATGTACATGCAGGATATCTGATAGGCATGTTTGGGCAGTGATGATGACTTTGTTGACACATGGTCGTTGGATTCTTTTCTCGAATCTGAAAAATATGTTATCAAACAAAATGCAAACTGCACAGTAGGCTTACACAAAACAACTTGGTTGATTGAGCATTATAGGCAGGGACTGAGTTTGCTAGAAAACTTTGGGGATCCAAAGTTTGTGTGATATGCATGTTATTGTTTGCATTTTGATGATGTCACCATGTTCACTCAACTGTAGTATGACCTTTTTGTAAAATTGGCAAAATGGGAAGCAAATTATGGAAATAATATATTTTAGGGACTATGACCCAACCAGGTGTCCCCCTGGCTCCACCCAAGATGTAATAGCAGTTGCATAGTGCTGCGCTAGTACTTGACATTGATTATTAGGTACTTGCTTCTTTGCTAAGTACACAAAACTTTAGTATTAGCACTTGAATAGTTCTTTGTCGAAGTAGACAAAACAAACATAGCACTTCAATACACTTGACAAGAGATACCCCTTGTCCACAAGTTGGGGAGACATGTCCTCACCTTAAAATTGGTCCCTGATTATAGGACATGAATGAGTCTTCCCGTTTTTTGGTGGGTATTATAAGAAAATTAATCACTGGGCCCAAAATAAGCTCTATATGGCCCAGCAGGAAAACAACTAAAATGTCATGCTTATACAGCAGCAGAATGATTTGCAATTTATTTTGGTTGTTCTTTCCATTTTAATTGATTTAAAGCATCTTCTTGACTCAGACCAGTTTTCCCACTTCCTCTTCCACCTGCCTTCTTTTTTTCTTGGTCTTCCTCTTCCTTGTCATCCATTTACCTTGATATCCAATGCCCTTTTCAGCACATTATCCTCATCTCTTCTCAAAATCTGCCAATACCAGCACACTCTACTTGCTTTTGCCAACTTAGCCACCATATCTTGTAAACCTAACATACCAATCAGTTGCTTTCGCCATCAACTTGACTCCACACATCACTCTCACCATACTTCTCTCAGTTTGTCTCAAAAATTGCCATTTAATTTTCTCTAAAGCACCACATTTCGTTTCCATACAACATTGCTGGTCTCACACAACTTCAAATAAATTTCCTTTGATCTGCAGTAGGAACGTTCTCCCTCTTAGCAACACACTGGCAACTGCATTCTCTAAATCTTCTTCATCAACTCTTGCCATCACTGTTGCCTCAATCACATCCCCCAGTTGGCATTCACTTTATCCCCCAAATAGCAGAACCTACACTCATCATAAATTGATGAGTGTTATTCATAAAAACTAACATGGCAACATACCTCGCTCAGATAAAATAATGCAGTCACAACCTTTAACCAAAACACACTGATTAATGAAGTAAAACTTTGTAATGTCCACAAAATTGATAGACAATTGTGTTCTACAAAAACTGTTTCAAAATTGTGCATTAGAACAACAAAAAACATGCTGCATGTGGAGACATACCTAACGTTGTAGAAACATCATCATCTTCAGAAATGGCACCTAGAGAACAAGGAGGGTTAACATTTGCAATATTTTCATCTTTGTTATATGAGTTTGTCCACCATGAACATTTTAGTTCATCTGTTTCCATTTCATACCCTTGTTGATTATAACACCTCCTAAAAAGCCTGTGGTTGTTATGTTGCCTGCAACAAACATATTTCTTGACAACATAAGTATCACAAACTTTTGACATCATTTTAATGCAAAAAAAGACAAAATTAGGGATTGAAAATTACCAGCAAAAAAATCATTTTGCATACAAGTTAAGCTATGTCTGGTTAATTAAATTAGCTGCAGATCTGCTTTTTTTCGTCATAGATCAAAATTTTTGAAACAGCTGAAAAAAGTTAAGTCATTTGGTCAGAATGTCTGAAAATTAGGCAAATGAACACTGTTACAAGTTTTAATATAACTGTGAGACAAATGACTAAAATGTTTCTGCAAAAATTGACCAAAATGTCTCAGCTAAAAAAAAAAACAGCTGCAGATCAACTTGTGCCCCAGCAATATTTTCTATATCAGGGGTAGAGAACCTATTTACTATTATGGGCCACATTTCATAAAGTATCACTGGCATTTGGCAGACTGCAAAAATAATTAATTTTATCTTAAAATTTTACCATTGTCTTCCCAAGGAAAATAAGGAGGAAAAACAATGAGGAACGAGAGATACTTCTCTTGATTAATTGTCGAAATATCTGCTTAATATGGAATTTCGTTTTGATGCAAAGTTGTGTTCTATCTCGGGTAATGAAAATTCTGATACGGTCCACATCATCATCAAAATGTTAATGAGGTCTGTAGGCTCCCCACCCCTGTTCTATATGAACAACATTTTCACTGTAAGTATGAATAGACATATAAACTGTACGCACCAACATAATATTCAAAAGACTTCACAAACTGCACCATTCTTGTTATGTGCACATTTTTGACAATGGCAAACACTATGCTGAAGACCTAGTAGACAATACTTTTGTTTGTGTAAAGTACATCCACCTTTTACACTTTTGGTCTGAGAAAACAAACTGGATACAGGTCAATTTTTGAGAGCTTACGATATTCATGGCAATTTCCCAAAAGTACCTTGTACAGTAAATGAAGTATAAAGTTCTTCATTTGTTAAATCTGCTATTCCTCTTCATGTTTTTGTACATAAATGTATGAACTTTCAATAGAGAAAGATCACAATCGGTCTCAGCATCCAATAGGAAACAGATCTGCATCTGCATGTAGATTGATATCAGCACTAGTAAAATTGATTACATACAGATGTGTAGACCAGGAGTGAAAGTGGTAAAGTTTCAATCTTTAAGGACTTAATATATGGTAATGTTTAAAGTAAGATTGCAAAGTCAGAGGTAATGTCTGACTTCAACTCCTAGTTTCCAAAATTATCAAGTCCAACCTTCACAAAATTTCCAACTCTTTAACACTGGGAACTGTCAATTGGTATATTTTGTTCGGATCTGTCTCCACAACTTTTAGACCATTCGTAGCACAGAGGCCAAATTTTATGAGTTTTCCTAGATTGGTCTTGTTGAGCTAACCTGCAAATTTCAAGCATTTATTTTATTCCTGAATCAAATTAGAGCGACCACTACCTAGAAGGACGGTGAACATCAATTGACGTATTGTTATTTCATAATTAGAAACGAAACAAAAAAGATTAGATTTCATTGTGCCGCTGATTTCTCATCATGGTCATCGTTAGGGCAAGTTTTTGTTGCAGTAAAAAAGTAAGAAAGTTGCATTTATTTTCAACAAAAGTTGCATTTATGTGCACATTTGACTAAAAAAGACTTGACTCAACCTATTTTCATTTGCGCGGACTTGGCCAAAAGCCAAGATTTTCTGCACTTCCATCTCTAATTAAGTTCGAGTACTGTCATACTTGGCTGGGGTTGTAAAACTTCTAGCTTGCATACCAACTGTTTCGGCATAGATAACATTGAGACGCAGCTAATCTGTCATATAGCTCTTTTTCATGCAATCAAAGAGAATAGAACTAAACTGAGAATTTTGTAGTATTTTTTTTAATTATACTTTTACATTTTGCGCAAATCTTGATAAAAATTGCAGTAAAAAGTTGTACGCAAAAATCAAAAAAGTTGCAATATAAAATTCCTGGAAACAGCTCAAAACATTGAATTACATATATTTTGAGTATTTAGGAAGCTGTAAAAAAGTTGCAAAAACTTGCCCTAGTAATCATTGTTTGTACTGCAAACAAACCTGCAGCTGCCAACTGTGTGAAGGTTCAGATTATCTCATATCAAGCTGAGAGCTGAAAACAGATCTCTCTCTTATCTCATATCCGGCTGAGAGATGAAAACAGATGTAGGTCACTAGTTGTCATTATTGGCAAAAAGCATGACACGGGTTCTGCAGAAGCACTGATGCAGCTCATCAGCAGCAGTAAAGCAGTGCAGAGTAATCTAGTGCAGACATCAGTTTAGCAAGGGCAATAAATTGTGTTGGTAGCAAAAAAAAACAGAACAGGTTATTGGTGTGAATTTGATATTTTGGGCCATTACATGTCAATTCTCAGGAAGTGGTTAGGTTACCCTCTCTAATTTTCCTAAAATTTTACTCAAATTGTCACTACCCCATATGATGAACATCTGTAAAATTTGAATGAAATCTGTCAAGAAATGGCATTATTATAAAGCTTTTTAGTTGGGGGTGTTTAGCTGAGGAGGGGGCGCAAATTGTTCATATTTNGCCATGTTTAAAGCCTTATTACTNCCAAACTACATTAGTGAACAACCCCAATACTTCAGGGATGCTAGTAACTTTGCCAAATATTGAAAAAATAACATTATCTACATTGTGACTTTCAAATGTCACATACACCCAAAGTTGACTGCTTCTAGCTCTTGCTACAAATTTTCGAAAAATTTCAAACCTTGCCACGATTTTATTTCTTGATATTTTTCGCTCATATTTGGAAAAATTGTTGCTGATAAAATTATCTTTGACCTTGGAAAATTTTATTGCAAAATATAAAAAGGTTTGTGAGATATCTTGGGCCAAACTTGGTACGAAATGAAAAAACTAGAAAAGTGGAATACCTTTGTCACCTCAGTTACCCATGACCGCAGTGAAAATTTGCGTTGAAAAAATTTTCACATATTCATTATTATATGGCAAGTTTACCATACAAAATTCATGAATGGTTCGCAATGTTTTCATAGAGAAAAAATTTGACGAAGTTTGTGCAAAAACTACAAATTTTGTGTAATACAAAGGTCTTAATATTCAAATTATACCATTGCTATTCAAGCTAGCATTGTTACTTCACAAATTCATTATTAAATTCTAGAATTCTATTATGTCATGTGCAAAATCAATTGCCTGTTGAGGTGGAATGAAACTGAAAACTTTTGTTTATTTCACTCAACACTTTTACAGCCGTTCGATGAATATATCGTACCTGGATTTCAGCCTAAAATCAGCAGTTTTCAGTTGCCTTACCAACGCCATAGCTCCTCCGCCGATTGCGCTAGAGAGCTGTTCAAGAGCTCAAACGGACCAGCAGTCTTCTAGTCTGCACTCAAAAAACACTTTTTGGTTGGGGGGTGCAGATTTTTTTTGAGTGACATCGTAAGTGAAATAGTTTTTGGGCCATTTGGCTTATGTTGCCTGGCCTAGAGCCCAACTGCTAGGCCAAAGTATTTTGCTGAAGTTTTCGTTGGAAACTAGGCTCGAGTTCGAGTATTTTGAGCCTTTTGATCGACATTTTAACGCTTCTGGTTCAAAAGTTACGATCTAAAAAAAATTAATTATCTAATTAGCTATTTGATCAAATGTTTTTATTACTTTGGATCATGAAACCAAAACGATGTATTTAATTTCAAACCAAATATATTTAATTTAAAAAAAAGATTTTAATGTAAAAAAAAGAAAAAAAATTGTGGTTGGGTGATGCTGTTTTTTTTGTGAGTGACGTCATAAGTGAAGTAGTTTTTGGTTCATTTTGGCTCAAAGTATTTTGCTGAAGTTTTCATTGGAAACTAGGCTCGAGTTCGAGTCTTTTGAGCCTTCGATCAAGGTTTTAACGTTTCTGGTTCAAAAGTTATGATCTAAAATAAACAAATTAAATAATTAGCTAACCAATGAAATATTTTTATTACTTTAGATCATGAAACCAAAACAATGCATTTAATTTTAAACCAAATGTATTGAATCAAAAAAATTTTTTCAGTTTAAGAAAAGATTAAAAAAAAAGAAAAATATTTTTGTGGGTGGGGGTGCAGGTTTTTTGTGAGTGACGTCATAAGTGGAGGACTTTTAGGCCACCTTGGCCCACTTCACGTGACCTTGGGCCCAAACCGTTAGATGGTAATATTTGGCTGAAGTTTTGATTAGAATTAGGCTACAATCTGAGTCGTTTGATACCTTGGATGACCTGCTGGGGTTTTGGGTTCAAAAATTATGATCTAAAATAATAAAAATATTTGACTAATTAGTTGATTAGATAATTAATTAATTTTGTTTGTTTAAGATCATAACTTTTGTTCCAGAAATGCTAGAAAGTTGATCAAAGGCTTAAAAGACTCAGACTCGAGCCTAGTTTCCAATGCAAACTTCAGCGAAATACTTTGGCCTAGAGGTTGGGCACTAGGCCAGGTAACATGAGCCAAAACTGCTTCACCTGCGACATCACTCACAAAAAATTCGCAACCCCTGACCAAAAATTTTTTTCGAGTGCAGGCTAGAAGACTGGCTGATCCATTTGAGCTCATGAACAGCTCTTTAGCACAGTCGGTGGAGGAGCTATGGCGTTGGTAAGGCAACTGAAAACTGCTGGTTTCAGATAGGCCGTAAAAGTGTTGAGTGAAATGAAACAAAATATTTCAGTTTCATTCCACCTAAACAAGCAATTGACTTTGCACAAGACACAACAGAATTACAGACTTTAATAATGAATTTGTGAAGTAACAATGCTAGCTTGAATAACAATGGTATAATGAAAAATAGTGAATATTAAGACCTCTGTATTACAAAAAATTTG
>JGI24159J19872_10004540_pt1 | contig 17721 bp, 10 predicted proteins | sample Ectturendosymbi4_FD_19872 | JGI IMG/M metagenome (IMG submission 19872) | reverse complement strand
ATGTATACGAGTTACTATGATAAAGTATACGAGCTGCTATGATAGAGTTTTCACCTGTTTGCATAATTCATCAGTTCGCCTAAATCGTCACTTTTGTCTAATCTCCTTGAGGTGATGAATTATAGGCAAATTCTACTGTACTTTCTTTTGAAAAAAACAGTATGCACTTTCGGATTTAATATTTCCGGTACGGGAACTTATAACGTGATGCGATTACATCTGCTACATGCCACAGTAAAATCACACACGCGCAAAACTTGTATCATCAATTTGCTCTGCAGTAACCTATCTACGATGTCTAAGATTGTGATGTAACTGCTCCAGGTAGATAGCGAGTTACGATCATAAAGGCGATGCCATGTTTCTATGTGGCTCTGCATCCCCCAAAGGATTAAGTGACAAGCAGGGTTCCCACGCGGTATTGAAACAGTATTGAATTTTGAAATCGGTTTTCCAGACCTTGAAAAAGTATTAAATTTGGCCAAAGTTTACAGAAAGTATTGAAAAAGTATGGAAATTCTAAATTCAGCCATTTGTTTATTCAAATTTTGTTCTTTACCACAACAGTACTGCAGATGTGTTTTGCATTGTGTTCGATGAACAAAATTTTTGAAAAAATTGAGCTAATATAACCGTATTGAAGTCTTTTAATTTGGTATTGAAAAAGTATGGAAAGTGTTTTTGAAAATTTGTGGGAACCCTGAGTGAGACCCAAAATGCGATTACCTTCTAAAAACTGTGTGCTTTCTTATCAGACCGATTTAGCGGCATCAAGATGAGATGACAATTAGAGATCGACCGATACGGCCATTTTGGAGCCGATACCGATATATCGGCCATTCGTGGACCGATAGCCGATAATAATCGATATTTCCAAAATTTTTAAATCTTGTTTTCTGCTTCATTATCAAAAATATAATGTATTCTACGCCTTATCTTTTTTTCAAAAGTAAGAATTTATGAGCTAAAATTTTTCGAATTGCAGCAATTTCAATATTTTCCTACGATTTTCAATTAATCTGATTAATTGTCATGTTTTTGTTTCGGCTGCGATGGCTGACGCGTGCTCCATGGTTCATCTTGTCTGCTTGTTTATGAAAATACACCTGCTAGCGTTGCTGCAAGATAATTGTCTTGACTTGGTTCGTTGTGCTTTCTTGCGCAAGCTGTCTGCATGCGTGAGGAATGTATGTATAACAGCGTTTTGTCAGCACCTAAAGAGGCCGTTTTGGCCGATACAGATATATCGAAAAAATCCAAATATCGGCGGCTATGCTTGATATCGGCCTAGCCGGTATATTGGTCTGTCTCTGGTGACAATTACAGAATCCTCAAATCATCCGTTTGCAAGAAGGTAGCCTGCCTCATTCATGCATTAAAAACAGCTACCAACACAATCGGCAAACAAGCAGGTAGAAGCAATTCATGCTAAACAGAGAAGCAAGAAAGAAAGAAGCACGTTCAAAACAAGTAGGAATAGACACGGTTATCAGTACGGTAAAATGCGTAGGAACAGCGTCATTGGATTGACGAGGAATAGCATGGAACGGCCAAACAAGTAAATACATAGGCATGAGGAAAAGCATGAAGAAGTGAGATGAATACATACGTAGAGAACACAACTGGCAACAAGGGTTAAGTATCAGAAAGCCATGCCAATGTGAAATATGCTTCGTGAGTGGTTATTTTTTGCAATCGCAACAAATTTCAGTGGTCCTGTGAAACATGTTATTATTGTCTGTTTCTGGGGCGGGGAAACACCCGGCTCTTTTGGTTTTCGTATCCGGCTCACCGAGCTTGTGGAAAAATATGTTGGAAGGTGTAGATTGCTGGAATTTCTGCAACTTTGATTAAAGAGTTTCCAAAAGAAAGGTTTGATCAATGCCGTCAATTGTAGGTGCTACCTAACAATCTTTTTGGTTGCTTTATCATTCTTTGAACTATGTTTCATTTTTGTGTTATAAGCAGTCTGTGCCCTGGGTTTAGTAACCGGCGCCAGAATTTATAAAGACGATTACGCTTTTGAATAAGCGATGGAGTTGTTTTTGTTGATATAATTGTGTCTGTTTGCCGTTGTGCACGGTTAGATAAGCTTCATACAAGTAGTAGTTTGGCTCCGCATGCGTATCTTTGTTAAATGCTTGCTCCACTCATAACTTGTGCATAATGTTTCAAGTACTTCTAATTCTGCTGTTTGGTGCCACGGGGAACCGTTGTACATATTGTGATTTAGGAAGTGAATAGAGTTGCACGTAGTGTCGGCTTCACTTTCAAGGAAAATTAATGAAGGTGCTTTCCAAAAGATTGGTGTGAAAATAAGCATTTTTTAATCAACCATTAATTTTTTTACAATAAGAAAATATCTAATGCTTTTGATATTAGACCTCAAACTTTTCCATAGATAATGGGCCGTTTGCGCGGCATATTTTATTTCCATGTGTTAATAGAGTGAGCGTAGCAAGTCAAACTGGTTTTTCAGGACATTAAAGGATGTTGAATCTTTTGCAGTTTTCAAATGTAAATTTTTTTGACAACTTTTTGAAATTATGATTGCTCGCAAAAGTTTCAACATGAAACAGTGGTTCCCAACCTGGATCGAAATAATGTAGTAAGCAATTGCTTTACATAGTTAATGAATTCTGAGTTGTGTTATATTTATTTATAATGGATTTCGTCATGTCAAGGTTTTATGAACTCCTTGGGAAATCATTTGCGTAACAGTTTTTGTGATGTATGGTTGATAGTAAATTTATATTGTTAACATAGGACTTGCAGGTTTGGACTTTCTCTGTAAGTGGTGCATGACAGGTGCAAAATCTTAAGAACCATTGTTTCAGAAGATATTAAACTTTGTAAAGCAGAAGAAAAGGGTGTTAGTATTTGCCTGTTTTAAGGAGGATGCATCCGTAATGTGCCTACGAAGTGTTATTTTTCAAGGAAGAGAATTTCGTGGAAGAACTTGGACATCTTCACCTTAACTGTTTGTACCACTGTGCTAAAACTCTTTTCCAGGTCAGCCATGTCACGACGAGACTACTCCGTTAAACCGTGGACGGATTATTTTGAAAAGGATGAAATGCTCGCTGTTGGCAAAAATACGTTCAGTTTGTACAGATGCGGAAGTAGCGGTCCGCTGATCTTGTTTTTGCATGGTGGAGGATTTTCAGGATTGAGCTGGGCTTTGCTTGCCGTGAGTGTTTCACGATGTGTTTACGTGTAACCCTGTTTTAATGAAAACTCTGCAGATAACTCAACTGCTGTTGCTGTGATGTTCTCTTTGTGCCCAGCAAAAAGTTATTCAGGTCTTGTGCTTTTAACATATTGTTTTTTTGGGGGGGTAGTAACGCGTGTTGTTTTTCACGACGTCACTTTTTTTCACGTTTCACGACGTTTTATTTTATTTTTTTATTTTTTGGTCTACAACAGGTGCTTTTCCACAACGCTAAGAACGTGGCGAAGAATAACTCATGTTGCGAACCAAAGTAGTCAGTATACCAAAAGTATGAAACCTAAACAGCTTTCTACCTCTTGAGAATGTTCACAAAAATTGTAGGGTGGTTTGGGTGTGCTTCTCTGTCGGAAGCAAACGCTTTTTTATTTAAGCTTTTTTAACGCCCACTGTCTACGATATCTTGACCTTGTTTTTTTGTCTAGGAGTGAAAATCAGTAAACAAAGCAATAAACGTTGTATTCTTACGTATTCGTCTTCTTGAGAAAAGTATAGACGCCTAATGCTGGAAACTTGTGTATGGAAGCCGGAAAAATTCATGAGTTTTCAACAAAAAATGGGCAGTTGAAGTATAGGTAATCTACAGTTTCTATTTTCTGATAAAACACCCCTGAAAATTACGAAATTGCGTGTCAGGCATATGGAAAGTTTTTAACGGTTTGTTTGACTGACTGTTTCAAACATTTTGCATGCGGCGTCGCGATCTTGGTACTGGTGGCAAAGCACAATACGAGGTCGTTGTTTTAAGGTTGCTTGATCTTGCGTTTGTGGCACAGTACTCCAGAATTCGTTACTTTTAAATGTTTGTTGGATTTGGTGCTATAGTTTGCACCAAGTCGTTTCTGCTGATTCCGTGGGCGCTCGCAACTCATGGCGTTTTTTTAAAACAATGTTATTACAGAAAAATTTAACGTCATCGGTCGATTGTCAGTGCATCGCCCTTGATTTCCGAGGCCACGGCAACACGCAAACGGAAGATGATCTGGATTTGTCCGCAGACACATTGGCCAGGTTGGAGAAAAAATTGTGTGGCGGCTTGCGTTGTTTGAATAAAAATGACCCGGATGTTGCAATGACCCATACGACCAAAACGAGCTCGCGTTTGAAATTACTCTGCTTGTTGACTTCTTGTTTTTCGTTGCAAATAGAAGCCGTGTTTCTAAAAGATCTTTTTTAATTTGTTCATTGTTCATTGTCTCATGTTTTTCGGAGTTTCCTGGGTAGATTAAATGGCAACGCGGCCTAGACCACACGAATAAGGGCACCAAAGCAGCACGATATACTGCAGTAATTTTGCTACGCTGCAGTCTGCGTGATAAAAATGCAGAGTTGTTCGCTTTTGCAGCGATGTCTGTGATGTGGTGGAAGCCTTGGACCTTGATGAACGAGTCATTTTGATTGGCCACAGCATGGGCGGGGCGATTGCAGTTCGCGCTGCCGCTCAGAATCGCATTCATTCATTGGCTGCCTTGATAGTGATTGACGTCGTTGAAGGTAGAGCGTAAGAAAAATATGTGTGTAGTCGCGTGTGGCAATGCAGGATTCCTTTTTTTCTAAAGTGGCGTGGGATTTGTTTTTCAGAATTTTAAAGCAGGAGGTAACCAGCCAAACGTCACCTTTAAGTTTGAAACTCTTGCTAATTCATTTGAGCTAGATAAGCCCAAGCAACGTTTTCACGAAGCAAAGGTGTTCCGCTCTGAATCTTTTGTATTAAACCGCCTCCGTTAATTACACTTCGCTGGTCTAACTTCTGTCTGCGATTTATCTATTCTTGCTTCATGCATTGCAATTGCAAATTTCGTATTGGCCAACATTCGCACATTTATGAACATTCACGTGATTGCGATTCATCACTGATGTACTTATTCAATGCGAACTGCCAGAATGTTCGTAATTTTTGCTCAAAGAAGCATAAGCGAGCTGCATTTCATGCTCACACTCCACCCAGCGCGACCGGATATGAGGTACATTTTTTGCCCTTGCATTTTTAGCCAGTTAATCACACCAGGTCTAACTTCGAAACTAAAAAAATTCTGTTACGTTTATGAAAACTTCCGCATGGATTCAATTGCAGTAAATCGTTCTTTTGTGCGTTTTGGTGTGCCATAACATTGCATTTTAGCCATTAGCATCAAATTTTTTTTTTGATTTTACTTTATATTATCAAACGATACTTGCACCAGACATGGGCTATGCTTGTGACTGGAATGATGGGTTATGCCTGGTTGTGAGTTGAATGAGTAAGCCTGGTTGTGAGATCGTTTGGTGAAAAGATGATAATTCTGCTAAAAATGCTTCCTAGCCTGTCAGCACGGCTTGAAAAATCAAAGTCGCGAAAGCTCAGACCGCAACTATACAAATTACACGAAAGTTTTAAGCACGATTTGTGTGTGTGTGTGTGGCAATACACGGGAGGAATGGTAACTTTGGCTGGAAGTGCTGTTAAACCAAAACCCCAATTCGCATTGGAAAAGATAGGCGAATCATTTTGGTCGGGATCTTTATGGGGCCATCATTTTAGTCTGGACACCACGAACCCGTGTTGAAAAAAGGAAAAGAAAATAGAAATCATATTAAAGCTAGCATTGAGACACTGTATAACAGGTTAAGAGTTTGAGACGACCGCACCGGCCTTGACCGTTATGGGATTTGGTTGAAGACAAGTGCTATGATTGCTGCAGTGTGAGGAAACGTTTCTAGCTTTTTCGCGTGTCATTCCTACCAGGGTTGTAAGTTGGGCAGGGCTTTTTGGGTCGCGCCGGGTGCGGGCTAGTTTGTCAAAATGTTTCTGGCCGATTTCGGGTCCGATTCGAAATGTTTTCGCAACGACGGACACTTTTGTTGCCAGTTACTGTTGAAGCAATCGAGAAGCTGAAATCTTCAATAAAACTGATTAATTATGATTTATTAGTCATGTTTACTTTGCTACGCCACCAATACCCGGCAGTTGCGCATATCTTGACTCACTCGGTAAATTTGGCTTTCGGGCTAAAATCGGGTTTTAAAAATAAATGTCAGGATCGGGCCGGGTTCCGGCTTCTGCTTTCGGGCTTGGTCCGTTTCAAAGCCTGATCCATAACACCCGTACCTGCAGAGAGTTTCGTTTAATGTCACGGATGGCAACCTTACCTGCAGCAGGGTATCCTTTGGCCAGCAGACGCCGAGGTTATTAAGTGCCAGGTTATTAAGTGTCACTGGCACCATCCATGACATCTATTTTCTATCTGATCACTGGAGTGTGGCGCTGCGGTCAACTGATTTTCTGCGTTGTGTTGGTGCGGGAAGCGCAGCTGCTTCGTCTCTCAAAATTTCTTCATGGAAGTGTGAAATCGCGCCAGGTTTCGTTATTGCAAACATGCAGTCGGCAAGCAGGCGTGTTTTTGCTGCTTTCGCCATCTTTGTTTCGTGCGGAGCGAAAAAGACGCGAACAGAGCTGGATGATCGACATTGATTCGGGAGAAACTATGTATGAGCGTATTCAAAACAGCGTTTGATCGAACGAAAACCTCGATCTGTAACCTGGACTTTACCCTTGCGATACGCTCTTTGCAACTGATGCTGAACAAATATGTGATGAACCCTTTTTTCGATTTCTATGCATTTTTGTACTTTTTATTCACGAACACGTTCCCGAGACTAGATGGCGCTAGAGAGCACATCGAAAGCCTGGCTTTGGGAAGAATTACAATACCAAAACTTTCGCCAACTTTCAGTTTTCGAAAACAAAGATTAGTTTTCGGTTCCTCGCAATTTTCGCAATAAGTGCGCGAGTTCGGGCGGCCTTACTCAGTTTCGCCGCTTACGTCACATTAACGGTGATTTCACACAGAAGCCGGCTTACGTCGCGTAAGGCTGAAGTTCTCATTTTTGACGCAGCATCTGTTTCGGTGCTGATGGCAGTTTCTGCTTTCTTGCGGTTAACGATTTACTCAATATCGGTTTGCCCGGCTGCCGTACGGTTTGCAGAGGCCAGATAGTCGCGCCGGGAGGAGTATGTTCTTCATTGTAGTCAAAGAAACCGGCAGACTGGTTTGGTCTTGTTTGGTGCGCTTTTGCAATGAAAGTAAATGTATTGCAGCCTGGGCTGCTTGTGCAGTCGGTGTCCCAGTCAGTCGGTAAGTACTGTGCACTGCGTGGGAAAAGCTGCTGCAATTGGTTCCTGATGGTGTTAGCAGGTTTTTTTTAAAGGAAAATGTTAGGTACCCGGTATGGATCTGTAGGGACCCGATTTCTCTGATTCTAGGAACCCGATTTTCTCCGATTTTAGGGACCCGATAATAATTTTCTCTGATTCTAGGTACCCGATTTGAAATTCTAGGGACCCGAATCGGGTCCAAAAATGCCTTGAAAAGGCCCTGGTTTTAGATAAGTTTGCTGCGACTGCTTTGTGCAGACAACCTTTTACTGTATTTACGCGGCATATTGAAAATGTTTTATTTAATGTTTATAGAGTTTAACTCTAAAAACTGTGTAGGCTGCCTGAGGTCCTAGTGCAGTAAGCTGACACTGCTGAGGTTTACCTACGCAAAGCCTATGCTCTGATAACAAGATACGAGCTCTTAAGTCACTTTGATCTTACCATGAGTATACAGCAAATTTCCAGAATTAACTGAACATCCCAGGTACAGTTGTGAATTCACTGTTCATTAACACGATTAACACGAGACCAACATTCAGCTAGGTGCTTTACAGCTGTTAAACAACCGCACCAAGTGAGTTCAGTGCGAATGTAATCGTATTTGCCGCACCGAACAGTGAAAGCGCCGGAATGTCAGCCGTAAGCCGGATCTTGCCATTATCCGTGTCGTGTGAAATCGCCCTAGCACTCGACGCTTTATGCAAAACTTCTGGCACTTACTTCCCTCTTATTCAGGTTGCCCTAATCATCAGCTAACGGGTCCATAACTTGGTACAAGACGCAAAAACAGACAACTCTTTCGTGATAAAGTCTCGTGGTGCAGTAAAATGTTCTAATGGTTCAGAGCGCAAGTTTTTTCGTTTTTTTTGGAAAGCGAACATGCCTCGCTGCGGTAAAACTTTAGTGTCTGAGGAAGAAATTTCTTTTCAGCTCGAGCATGAATCGTTGTGTGCAGGTACCGCGCTTGAGTCTCTTCCAGCAATGCACGGAGTCCTGCAAAGTCGACCGCAGATGTTTCGCTCTCCGGAGAAAGCTGTCGAGTGGTGGTGAGCGAAGCCTGGCCGCACGTCGCATGTGATCGTTCCATGTCTGTTGCGTTTGCCTGATATGTTTCATGGCGAAACTTCCGCTTCGTTGGTCGTTGCTGAAGTTAGAGACTGTGCTCGAGGGTGCAACCGTAGTGCGGCAGTGTGATTGATTCGCTGTTTAGGTTATTTCTGTTTACTCGGTGTAACGACGGGGGGCACCGAAAAGTCCCAACAATGTCACAAGCACTTTCTTCAATACAGTAAATTTGCTTCCGAAAGAGCTCAGGTTCGAAAACGGGGTACCCAACTTGTTTCTTGCCCCGGTCGCCATCTAACCTCGTTACGCCCTTGTTGCTATTGCCTTTTGCCTTTGAGAAAATTCCCTACAAGGTCTGATACTACAATATTTTGACGATGTGTTTCGGAAAATTGCGATATAATGTTTTGCTTGTTTAACTTTATTGGCTTACTGGGATACTACTGCACTGAAAAGGCCAGTACACGCACACTCTGTACGCGCTTTTTACCTGATGCTATTCCAACAGGAAGAATTTTATAGATTTACGCAGCTTAGGATTTATCAGCTACAATGCGTTGGTCATCGCAGAACATCTCATTTAAGTTTTCTCACACAACCTGTCCGAGCTCTACGATTTTTGGGTAAATAATCAAATAAAGAAAGTACGTTTTACTCAGTTTTACTGCTCGCTTTAAGTTTTATTCGTTTTGCGCGATCGAGCACCACTAACATGTTCGGCTGTATACTTGAAAACACCCAGTGCAGCAGGTGTTAGCTGTGTTCATCTTTGCTAGAACGAGTCCCCCCCACTGTGACTGTTTATTGTGCGCACGATGTCGAGACCTGTCTCGGCAATTAGNAGGAGTTGAAATGTTCACGTCACAGTATCGCGACATCTTCGAAACGTCAGACCTTTTTTTACCATTACCGACCCGGGGCGGCTCAGAGTCACTCGTCGGAAGGATTTTTTCCAGTGGGAGGGGCAATAGCGGATTTTTCCAAGGGGGGTCAAAAGTGATAAAATTTAATTTACCCACTCGAAACAAGAAAAACAACCTTTTTTTGCTAAAATTTTAATAGGAAAATGTCAAATTTTCAAATCCAGGGAGAACCCAAGCCCCCCCCTTGTCCTCCCCCCTTCCGACGCCCATGACTCGCAGTAAGCACCACCACCTGCTGCAGCGTTTCGGGGCAGGAAATATCTTTGGCGTGTTGCAGTTACCGCTTAAACCTGTTTTGACTCGCAACGTATCGTTTCTCTGAGCTCTGTAAAAAGAGTGGTATAAGCGTTTTGTTCGGTCGTCCACTGGCGAGCATGAAGTTACTGAAGCAGGAACTAGTTATTGTAACGTTCCTTTTTCTTATTTTCCACAGCGTCCGGTCAGGATACGTGAGAAATCAGGAATCGGCGCGAGTCTCGATGATCGGCCAATTGAAACGGTGAGTCGCAACACGGCGATAACGAAATGATGTATTATTGAGAGCGACGTGCGTTCAATCGCTGTACACAGTTGCGGTGCTTGCTTTGGTTCGACACGTGCACAGGACAAAAACAGCTGCGCAACGAAATCGCACTTTCGGCGTGATAATTGACGAACATGCACGCGGCGGTGTGGCACGCGCGAGGTTCAGGAGACATGGCGAAATACCGACGACGTCTTGCAAAGTCAGATTGCAATGTCAGCACCGGAGGAACGCGAACAAACGATGAAATCGTTCTGAGTCACACCGAGCTGCAAAAGTTTAGGCAACAGTTTTTATCTGCAATCCTCTGACAACGTTGAGTCACGTCGTGTCTACAGCAGTCGAATGCCTGCAATCTAAATTTGGTAAGCATTGTCAGCAACAAGTTCCGGTTCGAAACAAACGATCAAGCGGTTGTTTGCTGCTGGCCAGGGGGATGCGCTTGCTAGAAAACACAGGACATCCCAAAAACAAGAAGTTCATAACGAGGCCAGTGCGAACGCGCCAGTCACAACGTAAGAATATTACAACGTTTCTCGACAGAGTTCAACATGAACCATTTGCTTCACAGTTGCATTTCTAATAAAAAATTAGAATCGATAACAGATTGCTGACGTGGAACTCGCGTAAATTGAAACAATTAAGATTTCCTTTCCTGATGTACCAGGCGCTATTTTCAGATGTTGCTGCTCCTTTTTTTTGTTTTTTTTTTCAACTTTGATTGACTTTTTTTGTTTGCTGATGACAGTAGGAGCAGCGCAGGTCGCCGCCAGTCTTACCGAAAGAAACTAATTGATTTTCGTTCAAATCAGGGGTATCGAACTCAAATTGCTCCGAGGGCCAAATGAGGACTTTCAAAGTAACTCGAGGGTCGCATTATGACACTGACGCAACAACAGCTGTACCTGAACGTTGCTAGATGCAGCTTTTACATCTTGTTTCTAGCAAAAGGTATCGTGAGTTGCAGGCAAATCATTTCTACGTTCGTTTGAAAGTTTGTTTACTCGCTGGTCGCGCACTTTTGAACACCGGTGAACAAACCAAATAACTTCAATGTTGATTATTTGAAAACTCCCATAAAGCATCGCGGGCCGCACAAAATGTCGTCGCGGGCCAAATGTGGCCTGAGGGCCGCGTGTTTGAGATCCTGGTTTAAACGCATGTTGCGACAACTGCATAAGTGATGTGGACACTCAAGCGACCTCTTCCACGCTTTGGGTGAACCTGCCAACCGTTTTTGTACGCAGCGACTGTAACAGGCATGGCGGTTGTTTTTTAACTTTTACAGCTATGCAATGATATTGTGACTTTGCTTGGTTTCTCTGCTCAATTATCGTTCTTACTTTTTCTTGAGGACAGTCAGGAAGCACCGCCCCACCAATTAGTTTGGCGCGGTTGCGATCTTAGGGGTATTTTCTTGGACTAGACCAAGGGGTATTTTCGTGGACTAGAACTCAACCTCGGTCGTAATTGAAAGCTGCAACGTTAACGAGCATTCGCGAAGCGTGCACGCTTGCCCTTAACTTGCACTCGACAAAAGAAAGGGTCTCTCCAATTTGCAAACATGCCCGGGACCGTGACACGGTTGAGCCTGACCGTGCGCGCGCGCTGCTGTCCGCAAAACATGTTTCGTAGTTGAAGGTCGTTGACGAATGGCGGGCGTGAGCGCGCGCGGTCGCACTCCAGCGCTTTTTCCTGTTACGGAGATTTTTTCAGTCGCCACTGCAGCGGCCACAACAAAAAAATAGCTTTTCGGTAATTCGGTTGAAACGCGGCGTGTGCTTTTGTGAGGGTCGATGGGGAAAGCGCGGATTTTGACTCGCCGTGGTCGCGGACCTCACGTGGCTTTCGTCCAATGAGCGGTGTGGGTGAAACGAAGCAGCAATTCGCTAAAATTGTCCCGTGACAACCCGGCGCGCCTCTTCTCAGCAGTGATTGGAGGTGTCCATCCTTCATCGCTCTTGATCCGATTCCGTTCCGTTTTTAACCTCCTCGTCACTATACCGCAATCCGTTGGAACGGTGGTTGCTGTACTTGATGTGGTTCTGCACCCAGGTGTGCACGTCTTGCAACTTGCTCTGGTGGTACTGCGGGTCTTCGCTCAACGACCTCTGGCACGCGTCGTCGTTTTGACGCAGCGACGTGGTCGACGCTTGCGAGTCCGAATGTTTCCTGCTCGCTGTGCTGGTCAGGTCGGACGATATTCGCCTGTAGAGGTGGCGGGACACGTCGTAGGGCTGACTGCTTCTTTTCATCAACATTTCCCGATGCCACTCGCCAGTCATCGTCTTCAGCTGACTGCAGTGATAATAACGTTAGCGTTTTAAAACACTTTCTTATAAGCGCTCGGCAAGTAAAACAACCTCGATTCAACAAACACAATTACTGGCCTATACTCTGATCAACAACTGCGATTATTAGATCGTAGTTTACTCAACAACTCCGATTATTAGATCGTTGCTTGATCATACTAGTCGTCTTTTTTTGGCGCCAGGGCGCGAATCATACCGAAAATCAGATTAAAAACTTTGAAAAGCCGCCCTTTGTCTACGTAGTGCTGGCGCCTTTGTCTACGTAGTGCTGGCGAAGTTTGCGTAAACGTTCGCGACAAACGTCAAAAAAGCATATTTTAGTTTTAGGAGGTAAAAAACCAACCATTCCATTTGCGGACTCCGCCTGTCGTCGAGTCGCTCGAGTTGAACTCGGACCGCGATTTGTTCCAACCGGCGCTCTTCGCATTGCTTCACGCGTTCGTTTCTACGGAGCACCTGGGAGTTGCATCAAAGAGCGTCGTTTCGCGGGCGAACTTTGCTTTGTATCAACTTTAAACCACGATAGAAATTTATGAAACTTTCGAGGGGCGCCCGACGACACAACCTCTTTTGCAGGTTTTTTTTCGGTGTCCCAGCGCCTTAATTTGATTTTTGCATGAAATTGTTTAATGTTTGTGCCAATAAACTCTCTCTCTCTCTCTCTCTCTCTTTGTATGCTTTCACTTAAAATCGCTGGTCCGTTGTTAAAGTATTGCCATATGTGCGCGAAATCATCTGATCAGAGAGTAGTGACGCAATCGCGATATGGCCAGCTGGAGTCGTGCGTAAGTTACATACGTTGGTAATTCCCGACCTATAGTTTAGTGGTATAGCTTAAGTTTTGTTCCACGTTTCTTATCTTTACATCGTAAAAGGTAGGGAACACGACCTAAGGAATAATAGCTAAGTCTAGCCACTAAATCAATAATAACCAAGTTCTTTGCCACTACACGGTGTGCATGAGCACAGCTATTCAATCCCGGTTTAAACCACGGCACAAGAGCGCTGCTGTTTCCTGTTACTCTTACTTACCTCGCTTTCAATGAAAGTGAATAGAGTTAACATTTTGGTGAAGTTTCGAGGAATCGCACTCGCGCTTTCAGCAAACGACGTTATTGCTCACCGAAACTGAACTTCGTCGTTAACATTGCAAACGTTTTTACGCGTAGTGGTTACAAGCTTTCACGGGTGTTGCAGTGCATAAGCACGTACAGCAGTGGTGCTCAACATTTTGGCTCGTGGGCAACATTTGTTTTTCAGAAACCCTTCGCGGGCCACAAGAATTAATAATCTCAATAAAAATTCTCTTAAATGATTAAAGTGTTAAGTTTTCTTTCCAATGAAAATTGCTTCGCGGGCCACTCCAGAGGGCTTTGTGGGCCACGGTTTGAGCACCACTGACGTACAGTATAGTTGCCATTGATTAAATTCAACTATGGAAAGCTAAAGCGGATCGCTTTCTTAGATTTGCGTCCGTGTTGTGATCATCCACAAAAATCCAACAACTCGTCAAATTTTCACCCTTGCCATTAAGCAACTTTTTCTTGCAATTCAGCCTCTCATTCTTCAACCAGCGCACCGACTTACCTGCAACATGGCTGCTTTCTCCCAGTCTTCAATTTGGCTGAGATCGATTGGCATGTTGGTGAAAGCGACAGAGCAGCAACACAAGCTGAACAGCACCCTTAATAGTTTTCTGCGCATACAAGCAACAGACGTGATAAACTAAAATTTGTAAGGAATTTTCAATGACAATTACCTTGGGTAACAATCACTGTCAAAATATATAATTTTTTTTTCAATCACAACAGCAGTATGTTTTTGTTTGCAACGAAATCGTCACAGTGACTGTTTGAAGCGGCGGATTTAGAATCGTGTTTCCGGAACAACACTGTCGGAAGTTAAAAGCATTTTTTGTTGGTGCCGTTGTGCAAACTCCTGTCGTTTCCAAACCAGCGTCAAACTAATTTCCACGTAACGCCACATCAGCATCATATTTGCTGTCGAAGAACCAGTTGCAACAGTTACAGACGGCGTAGATGTGGGTGAAGTGTCCACTACACCACAACAGCAATTGCAGTTTGCCGAGACTGGGCATTTTACGATGTGTTGCCTGACTGGGCATTTTACAAAAACAAAGGAATGCACGAGTTTGTAAGTGCACCCAAACTCATGCGCGATTGCTTGATTACACAGGGTCAGTGAACTGCAAAGCAGCATAGACGTATTTCAAAACACGTCTTAAGCTCTTGAGGGGAACATCAAATGACGTGGCATTCAAAGAAAGAAAAACGGTTTGACTCAACCCACCCTTCAAAGAAAAGCGATTTGACTCAACCCACCTTGCAATATGCAAGTGCTTGCAAATTAGTTATTTATCCCTAACGTTTTTGTCAAAAGCTTCGCGGGCGGACGCAGTGTCATTCAGATATGTGAGACAGTTAGAAGAGAAGTTTAGATGTCCGGAGGTGATGCATAATTTTCTGCAGACAGGAGACATCAACACCGTAACCTTTGCAAGCGCTGAAGTCGTGAAACAATTGACTGGAACCAACGGCGCCTCCAATGCTGATCTATTGACGTCGCATAGGTGCTTTTCAACTCTGCGATTTCGACCAATTATTAAAAAGTAATTGAATTCGAAACGCTGTATCTTGACGTCACAATCACTCGTGACGCTTATACGCTTCGAAGGTGATAACGAAGATACAGCTAGAAATAATTGAAGAAAATTGAGCAAAATTTTTATTTCAGAAGTGTGTATTAAACTATAGTAGCCCTACGCATTAATCGGTACACAAGAAGTAGTTCGCAGTTTCAAAAAAGTTGGTGACCCCTGAGTTTAGAGAGTTCCTCACAATGATGGATTTCCACAAATGCGCCCTGGTGATTTCCAAAGAGAGCCAATTGCAATAGCCTTTCATCCGCAAGTTAAAGGCCGCGTGCGAAACGTTCGAGCTCTGCCTTATGCGCTCATAGCAGCTCTTTTAGTCCAAGGATTACCGTGCTCAAATCTCTGCGCCCTAGGCGCCAAACCAAATCTGATGCAACAGAAACTGCTGTTCATACCAAGTGGAAGGGTGTTATCTGGCTATTGGTTTTATAATTTCTTGCTACTGTTGGCACGCCGCCGGTTTGCTACTGTTGGCACGCCCCCGGTACACGTACTGCAGACCCGCGTCACATCTGCACGACGTAAAACAGCAAGGCCTGCTCTCTTTGTAGGAGGCCTTGGTAATGGTCGCGGATTTAGTTTGCTGATTTAACACTGCGGCGTGCAATGCGACGTGACAAATGCAGTCGTAATGTAAATTGCGCGCTGTGCTCGGCTAGCGAGACTTGAAATGCGCCGAAAAAAAGTCACGCGATTGCTGGTGATCGATCGTCCGCACTTGAACGTACGTGAACTAAGCCTCTGAGATACTTTCGCGTACTAGCACGTTTCGCGCGTAATTGGCAACTTCGGTTATCATGCTTACCCTACGACAACTGCTTTCATCATAATCCCTCCTGTGACGGAGTGTGCACGTGATGCTGAATAGAATGCGAAACGAGAATTTGGTCGACAAAACGTAGCAAAGGAAAGACTGGGCGTCGTCTAGACCTTTCGATAAAGGTAAAGAAACCGAAGTGCAAGCCGCCCTTGGTTGTAGGCTGCACAAAATCTTGAAGAAAAACATAAGCCGCAGCTCACAATCTAATAAACACGGTAACCACGTGCTTAAAAAATATTGTAATCGTAACCACCTAGTAACTGCAACTACCGCCATTGTACGGTCACTGCCACAACAAACAAGCCGTCATCGCAAAGCTGCAAACTCTAAAGAAATTTGTAACAAGCAATCCGCCTGCATAAAAATTTATCTTAATGTAAAAGAAAGGCGGCGCCTGCTGCATGACTATGGGATTGTTTGTGCTGACAACGCAATAGCGGCGATTATTTGGCGTCACGGAGGCATTGGTTCTGTCACATGACACAGGTCTCCACCACAGAATCCTGGGCACCAGACGTCCGCACGGTCACGCGTAGAAATGTTACCGTAACTGCGAGTTTCTGAAAGAATTTCTGGCTACGACTTAGGGCGCGACAAGTCGTAGCCAGAAATTCTTTAAACAGGCCTTTGTCGCCAAGAACCCTGGGTACGTTGCGGCTGCCTCGAAAAAACTTTGCTGGAGCCTTGGGCTTGGGTTTACCGTCGTGTTCTGACGCTTCAAAATTGAAGTTCTAGAGCTTCAGTATGTTTCCCGCTAACAGCCTGCATTTGTCCAAGTCGTCGCGAAAACTGATATGTGACTACTCTGAAAAACAATGCGTCTGCCTTGCTGTCCGAAAACACCGGCCTGACTCGAATAAACGAAATGCTGAGGAGCCAGATGTTTTTCGATTTCAGTTCCGCCGTTTGTGGTTCAAGAGCAGATACTGCGCCGTGAATGGTGTTCCAGCGACAATCAAAGACACTAGGTTTGCTTCAAGGAATCAGCCGACTGGGCTCTGCTTTCAAGGCTTTGCGATGATTCAGTCGTGCACATATCTGTAAGGCGAGGCAGTTCAACTTATCAGCAAACGTTTTTAAATAGGAAATCGATTTCACGTAAAACCAACGCACCCTCTTCGGCAAAATCGTGCACATCACTGCCAACCAACTGCACTGAGAATTGTTTGCTTTCTGATGCGTTCATTCATTACCGGCACGAACACGTGTGATTATGAATTCCAATAATGCACGAATCGTGACGCAGAAAGCAAGAAAGTTATCAGTCCCGTTACTGTTGATGGTATTTCTCTGTAAACTGGCTCGATCATAAAAGCAGCCACTAATCTCTGCTGGCAGCTGCGACACGAATCAAATGCGTGCGCGGAGTCCGCTCAGTTTCGTTTATACACTTGGTTTTGTAATCCTGTCGGTGCGTCACGAGCTGTACGCCGCGGGCCATGCGACTGCTTTCGCAGTGATTGCTGCACTGCATGGTGGCGAGCCAATGGCAGCCCCGCGAGTGCACCCACCCACCGAACCGAGCACGAACCCGGACAGTACCGTTTTTTAAGTCTTCGGCATGACCCGACCGGGAATCGAATCCGTCTACCAGCTTGGGTGGCGCGTACTCAACCAGCTGCACCACATTGCCAGTACTGTTTTTTCTTTTTCAGTAACGCCCAATTAAGGCAGTGACCTATTTCTGGTAACTGCCGACATTTCACGTCAGCAGCGTAAGCGAAGCGTTCTGTGCCCGCAGAGTTCTTATTTAATGAGATGTCCACGTCCCTAAAAATCTGCACGCTCCACTAGCACTTCCGCTATTCGCATGCGAAAGTGACGTCTTTATTGCGTTGCTGAAGAACGCCGAGGCTGCAGTTGTTTGAAAAAATACTACTGATACGCCGTATTTCGCGCAACGGTTTGTCGTCACGACTATTTTATTAGAAAAATTCGCGCAAAATGTGCGTCGCCCGATTGGTTCATTACAATCGCTCACGATACCGAAACTGATAGTCTGTAGTCGCGCAATTGCTGTCCTGTTTCTGTTTGGCG
>JGI24159J19872_10004538_pt1 | contig 17724 bp, 19 predicted proteins | sample Ectturendosymbi4_FD_19872 | JGI IMG/M metagenome (IMG submission 19872) | reverse complement strand
TGCGTGTTTCTGGAACACGTGACCTCCGGTCAAACTATTTTTGACTTACTTTGCAACATCTTTTACTCATTTCTTAAATCGTATCTTGGCCGTGAAACAATCATTTTAAATCAATATCGGCACTTAACCTTGCGTTATCCCAGCGCCCGCCAACGCGGTGCCCGCGGCAACCATGGTAACCTCAAAGACCACGTGGGCCGCCCGCCGGNCTGTTCTAAAAATAACATGGTCAGTGCCTTCATGTAGATGAATATCATTGACTATAACGAAATTAACGCAATTAAAGGTAAATTGAGGAAGTTTTTTATTGTAGAAGTGTGTATCAAACTGATACCCCACCCGCATTAATCGGTACCCAAGAAGTTGCTCTCAGTTTCAAAAAGGCTGGTGCCCCTGATTTATCTGAAGTGCAGCCAGCGGTCTAAGAGCTGCACAAACACATCAGTATGTTGCAAAACACTGACTAGAAGCGATTAACCGCTTCTCAGGTGACCGCAGGGATGTACAGACATCTCAGCAGAGGAGCACATCTTGAAACAATATGTTGGCGGAATATCACAACAGGTATCCTTCGGGTGTTGAAACATCCGAACCTCTATTATGTACTTGCAGGACGTTGTTGAAAAAAAAAACTCATACACTATTTGATTTTTCTCCGAAAGTTACGAAAAGTCACAAAAGAAGAGATTTCTAACGTTTTCTACGCACATGAAATTTTATAAAAACGGGTCTTTCGATGCCCAGATGATTCGGTTTGTTTTCTTCAATCAAGAATATCCTAGAGCTGCACAAGACTATATCCTGCTATGCAGCAGGGGCGTGACGAGTGTAGATGGCGACCGGGGCAAGAAACAAGTTTAGCGACACCATGTTCGGACCAGAGGTCTTTCGGGAGCAAATGTGTTGTACTGAAGAAAGGTTTTTGGGACTTTCCGGTGCCCGGGTCATTGTGCACCCCTTGCCACCATCGGTACGTCTTTGCGCTGCAGTGTTCCCCGTGAAATTATTTGTCTGTATCGCATTCTCCGACACAACAAACAAACCGAACTCCAACTGTCGATTACATAGGTATAGGAGCAAGAAAATTTTTGGGGGTGCAAAGGATTTTTGCCCAAAAAGTTGCCATGCAAATTTTGCCGATCGTTTTTGGTGTGGCCCGGTCTTTACTTGTTTTTCTGCAAACGTTGGGCGCCATTTTTGCTCAGATTCTCATGGATGCTGCCGAGATATTTGGGGATTTTGTCCGGATTTTCAGAGATTTTGCCCAAATTTTCAACAAATCAAAACTTTTGGGGGTGTGCACTTGCGCCCCCGTCTCCTACACCAGTGATCGATTAGATGACATTAATAACAAGTTGCTTTTCAGAACTTCAGCCCAAGATCCGAGGATGGATCATGGGAACCAGGGACGGTAAAACTACCGGCTACTTGCCCGCGAATTACGTCAAAGTCCTCGGATTACGTCGCGGCCGCAACCAGCACCCCCCCGCCACCGCTCCTGCGCAGCGTAACCCGGAACCAAACTTCACGAAGACTTTCGAGAAAGCGAGTTCAGCCACACCGAGGCTACAGCAGCAGCCTATTGCCGAAGAAGATGTATGTATTTGATGAGCTTAATGTATTTTCATAATTTTTCATACTCGATGAGGCGTAGTCCGCCGTTCTTCAGCTCGTACTGTTTTCTAAATAAAACTGAAATGGATGACTCTCAAAATACTCTGTGTCATAGCAGTAAATTGCTTGACATTCAAATCAATGCATTCTTGTTTAATGGATAACCCCATCATGTGGGAGTACGGTTGGATGAATCGCTCCTGGAAAATATTACGCAGCACCAATACGGTTCCACAAAAAAAAAACGATTGAAGAATGAAATGTCCATGCTTGTTCATCATTCACCGATTGTCTGAGCTCTTTCCGAACCTATTGTTAGTGCAGTAGGCTACTGCAATATAAATCACTTCAGCCCTCCCACTTTGTCACCGAGTAAAGACCTGACGTTGATAGCATGTAGTTTTCAGCATACTGTACAATAAGGCCTGGCCGATGAATGAAAACATACACATAGATTTTCTCAAATATATTTTATTTTGAACGACATTGAAATAGCAGCACACAGTGCTGTAAACGCTGTTGTTATCGTTAAGGTATATTTCTGCACTGGCCAGCCGCACGGAACAACTTCATTGGTTCACACGAAGGGGCGTGGCAGTGAATTGCACTGAATCTATAGAGATGTGCTAGCGCGTATACATTTACACGTGCAAAAGTTCTCACACTGGTTCATACAGTTTAATTTTGATTAAAAACAACAAATGTACGTGCTGTGCACTTCGATGCGAAGAACGTTATAGATATTTCACAGTACACACAGGTCAGGCAAGCGTTTCAACTTCAAAGGTTGGCCACATAACTGTAGTAATGACGATAGTACTTCTCCAATTCACGCTTTGGACATGACATTTGCGACCTGTGACTGTCGTTCGTCAGCATCGTAGTCACAAGTTTCGCCAAACACGAGCTCCTGTCGTGGAGCGGGATAGTTTTTTCGTAAAGCAAGACAGGAGCTTGAAATACAGTAGAAAAAGGTGTGTTGATGTGCAAGACGCTGGCATGGCATTGTTGTTGCAGTGGGAGAGTATCCACGGGGAAGCGGCCACGAGTGCCAGGAACTGAACCTTTGTGCCAGGCGTCTCCGCTCAAGGTGGAAGTACGAGGGGCAAGATGACCACGCGATGTGTGTTGAACTACGATTTGCATCTGGCCAAGAAAAATGGCACGGAAAACGTGCCTTGTATCAGGCCGTGGCAAAGGAAATCATGCAGCTCCGTATAATTATTTGCTCTGCGAGGTCATCACGGTTTGTGCCGTCATGGTAAGAAAGTGCACAACCGCCATAGGTGGTTAAGTGAGAATGTGGAGCACGCCTGACCAATCGGTGGCCGCCACCATGCCCGGAATAACCGGGTGGCACTGCACGTCCACGCATGCGCACTCCTCTTTTTGAAAGAGCGGCACTGTTCTCAGGTAGTTGCCGTTGGTGTGTTTGTAGCAGACAACCGACCCGTTCGAACTGCCCGACACCACGTAGTGACCGTCTTTCGTGACGTCGAACGCGACCGGGTATTCGTTGACCTGCGCCAACATTATTTGCATTCAATTTTATGCGCTGCTGCAATTGTGCAATAAATATATTTTTTCAACCACCAATACAGCGCTATGGAAATGTTACTGGTGTGTCTTGCTTGTGCTGATACTCAAGTTTACGACTACAGCCAAACATACCGCGGATCAAATAAGCCAGCGGTCCTCAAAGGCACTCTTAAAACTTTAAAGTACATTTCTAGTTATCGTGCTATACATCTTTTCAAAAACGTTGAGAAGAACCACTGAAATAAGCTGCTCGATACGATTCGAACAGTTCAATACGATGCAAAAAAACAGTTATTTCCTTACTGTATGGTTTTGATACCGGACAAATTTGTCCAGACGATACGGCGACTGCGCGCTGAACCGTGCGATGTAGTTGCCGGTCGTCTGTGCCAGGAAGTTCGCGCCGCTCGGATGGACGCGCACGCAAGGACATGTGTAGCGCTCCTGTCAAATACAACTTTCTTGTAACGCCAAGTCCCGGGCTATAGTGGGGAAGAGGCTGAAGCAGCGAACACAGATCGTCGTGGTCTACTTCGTTTACGGCGGTGGTTCTTAATCTTTCCTTATCCCGGAAACCCCTATTCTTAAAGATACTGGCTTGGGGATCCCGCATCTGCGTTTATGGCATAAACGTCGCCAAAAAGTTTCAATAGGGGGGGTTTGTGTTTCTGTGGGGCGGTTTTCGTTTGTGCGGGGGGGCTTGACATTCTAAAAGTTGGCAAAAACTCCACTTATTTACAGTGTTTCATTTTGGGGAGCTTGGTTTTGTGGGAATTAAGACCACTACCCCCCCGTGGCAACGGGATTGGGTTATGCTATCAGGCAAAGTAGTCGTTGTTTGTACATCTGAGGATTACACGAAAACCCTTTTGACATTCCGTCTAGGAACACTTACGAACAACAACTGATTTACGGCGTTTAGAAACGTTTCTTCAAAACAGCGCCATGCTTAATCAGAAAATATGGCCCAGGTCATAACGGTGCGACAAACTTGGTCTTGTTACGCAACAATCAATCTAAAACGAACGCTCCTCCTCAAAGCTTAGCAAGTGAAACACGTAGCATCATCAACGTGTTCTTTTTGGAGTTAGTGCGAAAAGCAGGTGGCGTGGCCAGCCCAAAATGTTTGATTTTATGCGAGTATCACTTTCCCCAGCCAAAAATAAACTATACGAACGCCACAACTCTTTCTTTCAACTAGCAGTTACAAAGTAAGCAAATGAGCTTCTTCGGAAAAGACATCCATTCCATCAAATGATCACAATGTAAGGGAAATGTGCGAAAACGCGAGAACAACTTTCACAACGTTTCGAGCTAACCTAAGAAGTTTCGCACGAGTCGCGGTTTCGAAACTCTGAAACACATAGCTCATGGTTACAATAACGCAGCGTTTGTCAGTTACGACGCTGCAGAATAAATTCAGGTACGATGAATTTGTTTAAGGCAGGAATTCTGAACCTGGGGCCCGTGGTTTTGGTTTAAAGGCTTTGCAGACATTTCGATGACTACTACGATGATTAAAACGTAATTTCGAATATTTATTGCAACGTTTCCTTTCATCAGAAAGTACTGATGACCCGCGCCATGACTCACTAATGTTAAAGAAATGCTGGTTTAAGGGGAGTTTGACCGCCGAGTCAAAATTGTAGAATTTCGGAAATACCGCCCACGCATAAAAACACTCCACTGATGTTTTTGCAGCATTTGAAAGACTTACAACCGTTTGCGCAAGCGACAGAGATCGCTTGGCACGTGCGCGAAGAAATGCACTTCTGGAAGAATCTGTCGCCTTTCGACCGCACTGTCAAGACTAACAAACGACACATACGTGATATATCTGACTGGAGAGCTTCGCTCCGGTCCTAAGATCCCAAACAATCAAGTTGTGTTCCGCCGATTGCCTGTTGACGTCATCACCGCTGGCGACGAAACTTGTGGAATTCGCGAAGAAGTCCAGCGACAAGATGTTGCCGCATTTGAACTTGTACTTGCACACATCCTGCAAAACACGTCCAGCGTGTAGTGGTGAACGCCGAAGAGAAAAGACGAGTTGATTTGCTGTCACGCCACTGAAACAGGCCAGCTTTTCAATCGAAGATTACAACTCTTTTCCATGCACTTGATGCCCAGAGAGCCGTTCACGGTAACTGCGAACAGTTTCACGACGTTCGTTGGAAGGGATTAAATACCCCTCGTGTGCACTTTTCCAATTTGAAACAAAAATGTTTTCAAACAAGGGAGCACTGATTGCAATATTCGACAGTCGTTGTGATGAAAGTTTGGGATGCCTTGCTGAACAGACGTGTTTTTGGTGCTCTGAAAGGCAGTTGTCGAATATTAGAAGCTTTTTTTTCATTTTTCACAGCGATTTTCTCCTGACTGACCATTGGAATTTGCAGCAAGATCACTGCAGTTCAATTTGCAATGCACTGATGATCGTAACAGGAGTTACCGAAACGTCTGCAAAATGTTGTTTATATCGTTTCCCTGGACGTTATTTTTATCATAAGGCTATTCAGCACTTGCACCAAAATTAGAAGCTCTGGTTGGAAAAATCTTAGTGAAGCCTCAGAATTTTTAGAAAAGAGACTATAAAGCCTGGCATCATTATATGGTGCGATGGTAAAGCTCGGAGAATATTTTGGAATCATTTGCTAGTTTTCATAGCAAACCAGACTGTTGTACTGGTCAGTAGCTGCGATGCAGATAATATAGGTTTCGGTTTCAATAAAATAGAAAGTTAGCACTGGCGGATCCACGAGGAGCCCGAACAGTGTACCCTCTAAGCAAATTCTACGCTGAGCAAATGTTTGTTTTGCTGCGAACGAAGCGCATGCAACTGCGCAACCATGCAGACACACGAACAGTGAAGCATTCCCAACGCTAAAAGGGCAATGCGATATATATATGTATCAGGGTTTATTCTAAGCTGTTTTGGGGACCCGAAAATTATCATCGGGTCCCTAGAACCAGAGAAATCGGGTCCTTGCAGGTCCATACCAGGTACCTAACATTCTCCTTTAAAAAACTTTATATACAGGAGTTTTTTGAGGTAAATGTTAGGTACACGGTATGGACCTGTAGAGACCCGATTTCTCTGTTTCTAGGGACCCGTTTATCTCTGATTCTAGGAACCCGATGACAATTTTATCTGATTCTAGGGACCCGAATCGGGTCCCTAAAACACCTTAAAAAACCCTGGTATACATATACAGTATGTACAGCTAAATTAAATTTAGAATGTTGGAAGTGCGCGAGAATGACATAGCACTGCGCAGTTGCGCACCTTAGAGGGAACGCTGGGCCCAGACCTCTGTTGCGCCCCGATGAAGTAAATGCGCTCCGTTTTGGTGCTTACTGCTATCATTCATATAGCTGCTGCGGAACTGACTTTATTAGCGCACGATTTCGGTTTTAGAGAGTTGTTATCCAATCTTTTCGCACAAATTGCCAGTTGTCAATCGGCTTCGAATATGCTGTAATAAGCTTTAATATCAATTCTCAATTTGATAGCCCGATAGGTCTTCTCAATTTGATAGCCCGGTATCAATTCTCAATTTGATAGCCCGGTTTACCCTTCGCAAGTGTATAGCAATGTCGTAAGTTGCTCTAATCCAGTGTTTGCCAATCTTTTTAGGCTTGCGGAACCCTACAGACGGCAAATATAATTTGCGGCACCCCCTGGAGAGCCCATAGCAATTTGCTTTAAAATGTTTTATGACATTTTGAAACTAGTATTTGTATTGATATATTCAAAAACGCATTAGCTCGCGGCACCCCTGAGTATCGTAAATGGCACCAGGTTGGGAGACACTGCTCTAACCATTGGCAACAGGTCGGCTTGGGAACAACAGCCAAAAATTAGACATCAAATGAAATGTCTCTGAATCTTTTTGAGTCTAATCCATGCGACGAGGCGCTAGCCTCACTCAAGACTTTTTTCGTGGATCACTAATCAGGTCTGTTCATGACACGGCAGTTAGAAATTAATCCATTCAATGTTTTTCGCGAACTCGGGACACTCTCCCGAAAAGAAAAACAAAACAAACGGACTATCAACAGAAAAACAAAAACACGCAAAAACAAAACAAAGTGGAGGATTTCGCCAGTGTGTAGGCGAAATTTTTCACTTCTTCACCATCTGCGTTTTTGAACAACCAGCCAGCCTCCCCACTTCTTGGCATTGTTTATTAACGGATGTACACAGTCATTAGCAAGGTGGTGGGGCGCATGATACAATTCGATCGATTGATAAAATAATAAACAACGTTCGTGAATATGAATATTCACGCTGAGATTACACCTGGAAACTATTGTGACCGATTTTTCCAGTGAAATCGAGATTGCAGTCAGAACTGTTAGCTGATCAAAGTTTTTCCTAGGCTATTTTTTTCCGGCTAATAACTTTTACGAAGTCCTGAGAGTCTTCTAACTAACTGTATTTTCCTCAATGCCACCAACTTCCTCTTTCAACATTTCATATCTACATGAAACAACATTACGCAAGTGTACCTATTGATTTTGCGCACGGCTTGAGCAGATTAGGTCAAAGGAAGGTTTTAATTTTACGGCGTTCCAAACTTCTCTCCTAGTTTAACCGCGTTTTTCGATGGCTGCAGTTTAACTGGACTAGTAAAATGTTCTCCGCTGTCTATGACTTCAACCATGTGTTTCTGAGGACATTTTCACTATCTCAAAACGACAGCATTCAAGGTCTGGGTTCGCACTGTAGAATTGCTCGAATCCTGAACACAATTGAAAATACCAGGCAGTTTGGAGTGATACAAGAAAAACAATGTTTGAGAAACGTGGGTAAAAAACAGACTATCACCGCTCCTTTTGCGCAATAACTTCGTTAAAACTGCCTCTTAATACATAAAAAGGTGTTTAAATCAAAATTTCAAAGATTCTACAAACTGAAAAAAGAGAATACTTTGAAACAGAGAAAATCCAAAATTTCTTGTTCTTTAAATACTTTTCCGGAGAAACTTCTGCACCATAGTCAAAGCATGCAAGGGGAAAAGGCTTCAAACCCTAACACTGCTGCTCATTTAAGAAATTCTTGAAAGCGTCACGCTTTCGGTTTATTGTGTACGTTGCAATGCCTTCCAGTGGTCACATGCATGCTTTGTCAGTGAAAAATGCGCAGTTAAAAGTTAACGGACAACAATTAAACGAGAGTGGAAACCCGTTCAGAATAGGGTAGTCGGCATGCACTGCGGACGCGTACCAACAGACAAGAACATTACCTTTCCGCTTCGTATATCGTACGATGCGAGAAAGGAATTTTCGCCCCCGACCAACACGAGGTTGTCTTCGCCTTTCCACCAGCGGACGATAGACGGTCGGGTGTCGACTTTCAATCTGAGGCAAAAACGCCCAAGCAATAAAAGGGTCAGAAAACAAGACACTGATTTGTATCAGATATTACGCGAACAGCGCAAGAGCTCTCATGCAGACCAGGGTTGCCAGGTTGAACCTTTTTGTGCCAAATTTCAGAAATCTGGCTTCGGTACAAGTTGTTTGGTCTATAAATTCTAGTTGAGCTTTTGGCCATTCTTGGCCTCATCTCAAGTTGGTTGGCCCTTAAAACTTCGTTTGGCCTTTTGGCTTTATTTTGGCCTTTTTACGCAGAAAAAGTTTCATCTGAAAGAAAATATTACTATTACATTGTTTTCGGCAACACATTTGCAAAATTTTTGTAATAAATGCTACATTATTTTGTAATAAATGCTATATATTTGCAAAATTTTTGTAATAAATGCTACACTACATTACATTAGACAGCTGCCCGCGTTTTGATGTTAATAAGATTTAAGGGATGCTAGATTTGAAAAAAACTTTTGGCGTATTCACTGGAAATATATGCACTGTGTAGCGTGTTGTAAGCATTAACCAAGCTCAACGCTTGCAGACAGGTCTGCGTTTCCGCGATAGAAATGCGACAAAAACGTTGAAGAAGTGGAAGGGCTCTAACGATCCTGGTCGTAAGTACAGGAGTGAATGAGAGATGACTTTCGCATGGGTGTAGAAAGCTGCCGATGGATCAGTATGCAAACTGTGGCACCATTGTACCCAAAGTGTGCAATCTCACAAACCATGAAAAGCATCAATAATAAGCTCAAGTACATAGCCAAGCAAGACTTAAATCTCAGTTTTGAAGAAAATTTCTAATGATATTCTTAAAACTTAGATTTTTTTTGTGACAAGAGAGCAATACCACAAACAAAGTTTGGCTTTCTTTCTGGCCTTCAAATAGTCGGTTCGGCCTTTTTCTGGCCTCTTTTTAGCACTGTTTGGCTTTTTATTTAAATTTTCATCTGGCAACCCTGATGCAGGCTGCAGTTGATGAAGCATGGTGCGATCTGGTACAATGTCATTTGACTTGAAATTTTCCAAAAAGCTACTAGTGTATAAGACTCTTTCATCTAAATTTTCAGAAAATATTTTTGTCCCAACAAAGTATTTGTTGAAATCCGCAGTTGACAAGCCAGCAGTAACATTATGACTTTATACTGAACTAAGAAATTTGACATTACAGGTATTTGAAAACTGGATTTTGAAAGCGACTTACGTTTCTTCCACTTTTCCTTGATTTAAGAAATCAACCAGACTGACTGTACCATCATACGAGCACGTCAAAAGTTGCCGATTGGTCCTTGACCAGTCACAGTGCTTTACATGTGCAGAATGCTTTATGGTGTGCACGTTGCTAGGCAAAAAGAATAGCTGCAGACTTTCAGAATTAAATAAATCAAATACACATCGCAAGAATAAAGTATCGCCTAGGAGATGTTTTGATGGATGGAAGTGACGTTTGAGGCAGTAACCAGCCGCTAGCTCTGTACAAAATCTACTTCTGTGTGTCGATGACAAAGAAAGAAGAGATATGAGTAAAACATGCTTATCTTCGAACATAAAGTAGGTGAGACTAAACTTTTCAGCAAACATGATTTACTAAAGATCAAATGAACACAATTACTTATATGTCGCTTCATTTGTGACGGTAAGCTGACAAGTATAAGAAGTTGGCAGTTTTTAATCACACTACTATCCATACACTTAAATATTTCAATTATGGTACACCCAATGACACTCCTAAAACTTTAACTGATTTGAAAATTTCATAGGAAGTACTGTATGTACAAACGTGGCTGAATTAGTGATAATAACACTTCATGCTCTTTCCACTGACTGAGATAAAGGATTCTAACAAATGACAATCACCATTTGAATACACAATGCTTGCCACACAAGAGTTTTACAATGCATTGCATTATCTATTCCAACAAACACTTTTAAAATCAATGAGTCAAGCAATGGTGTTAACATTTGGGATTATCAAATTGATATTGTTGCAACCTCTCCGGTGGTGTTGTGTTGATTGTGTGATTCACCACGAACGGGATGTGCGCGAAGCACAAAAATATATATGCGTGGTGCGAGCAAGCAATAGTAAGAGAGCTTGCGATGCATGATCTCTATTGTTGCTTGCTGCTGCGGTGCGAAGCTTTGTGCACATGCTGCTCGGGATTTCCGATCGCAACAAAATGGTGCTGTGACCAGGATGTGGAGGTCGTGCCGAGTTCAGCCTTCACACTAAGAATGTTCGATCGGTGTGGTTCGTTGTGAAAAGGAAGGGATGTTGTTGCAACCTCTCCGGTGGTGTTGCATTGATTGTGTGATTCACCACGAACGGAATGTGCGCGAAGAACAAAATATGTATGCGTGGTGCGAGCAAGCAATAGTAAGAGAGATTGCGACGCATTATCTCTATTGTTGCCTGCTGCCGCAGTGCGAAGCTTTGTGCACATGCCGCTCGGGATTTCCGATCGCAACAATATTATGTGGGAATGCCCTCTTGCAAAACTGCACAAACAAGAACTACACATAGTTGGTAATTATAAAGTTCTTGTTCTAGAAATTTTAGAAGGTTGTTTGTTTGGACAACAGCAAATGAATCAAATAGCAGGGAGTTACTTAAATCAAATGCATTGCTGTTTTCCTATGGTGAAAGCACAACAACTTAAAGTATAAAATTTTTTTCCAGTACTACTTACAAGATTCACATAAGAATGATGCAATGTTCTTTAATTTTTAACTGATGTCATTGAAATTATTTGGGATGTCTTATCTAAGGTTTAAATTTGTTTGAAAATGCAATGAGTGTAAAACTGAAGTGCTCAATAAGCAAACCTATGAGTCTAGAAAGTCATCACCACATTTTAACACAAGTGAATNGTAAAAGAGAAATAAATTAGTATCAATAAGTGTTAGTGTAGAACTGTACCTGATTTTTTCATTTTTTAGGACATCATAAAGCTTCAAATAATTTTCATTGCAAACTGCAAGAAGATGGCTGAACTTCGGACTCCATCGAACACACCATCCAGGTGCTTCACCAACACAAACAGACCGTGCCGCTTTTCTGTATGTAACAAAGCTGAGTTCATGTGTTTTTTAAGATAAAACACTTTAAATATACTACTCTTAAATATTTTAATACGTTAGTATGGCATAAGTTGAAGATTCACATTGTGTTTCTTTTCACAACAACCGACAAATTTTGGCTGTCGGCTTCTTTTTGAGTAGCATGCAAAGTAACTGGCAATTCATGAAACCATGGCTGTGGCAAGTTAATTGAGCCAGGGGGACACTCTGGTGCCGCACAAGCCCATGTACAATTGGTCATACTCCAAAATCAAATTCTGATGACAACAGAATTTCTTCATGGGTGTCATGTGAAATAATCTCAAACAGGCAAACTTAACTCTATGCCATGAAGTCAGAATATTCAGACATGCAGTTCATAGTAACATAAGCACAAGACAACTAAACGAAAACTTTGAAATACATTTACTGCAGTAAGGGCAGTTTGACCGAAACAAACTATATTACCAATAGGGTTGGATTGCTGATTGGATGTATGGTCAAAATATAGGCTGAAATTATTACTCTGCACATAAGATATCATGCACAGCAAAAGATATTTGCACCAGTAACTACCCCTGTAATCTTTAAATGGCACATGAAAAAAGGATCAGTAAAATCAAAGAATCCAATACTTCATTAGCTATTAGCAAGGCTACCTTGGAAGAACACTTTTATAATTCCGATCATGGTAATCAAGTACAGTTTCATTTGTAATGAAGAGAGCTTTTAAGTCAGACTGTCTATCATCCTCTTTTTCTGTGTTATTGAAAGTCAACGTTTTGTGCACCACTGCTGTTGGAGTTACGACATTGTTCTGGTTCTGTTCTGCTTGCCTTCTTTGAAACTTAGTTACGTAAGGTCGTGGCTTTTTTGTAGGTGGTTCCATGCGTTGCAGCAACAAAATATCAGCAGATCAGTCTCAATACTAACAATCCTTTTTGCTGCAGGCCTGAACACCTGAAAATATATTTTAAAAGACCAACTGGCACAGTGTTGCGTCCAGTTAATGTACATTTTATCAGATAATTGAAACCACACAACAAGCACTATTTTCTCAAGCAAGCATTGCAATGCATTAAAGCCAACAACAGGCACTTGCAACTCTAGCATCAAACTCTAAATAGAATTACAAGTATCTTCAAATATATTGATTGAAACTAAAAGTTCTGACCATTCTACTAAATATCACCAGGGTTCCCACGCATTTAAAAAATTTTTTTTCCATCCTTTTTAATACCTTTTCAATCCTAAATTCAAGAAGTTCAATGCCATTACTTCTCTTCATTTTTCGAAATTTTTAATCATGAAACAGCGTTACACATGGCACAACACTGCATAAATAATGAAGTACTTTGCCTTCAGTGAAATTCTGCTCCGATACTTGAGATAAATACCTAATGTACATTTTGGCAAAATTGAATACTTTTTCAAGGTCTTGAAAACCAATTTTGAAGTTCAATACTTTCAATAGGGCATGGGAACCCTGTATCACTTTAATGGTTGTAGTACAGGGCAACAAGCAGTCCCTAATCAGTTAAAGCAGAGCACAAACGTAAACAAAAAAGTAAATAGTTCCTAATGAAGAAATTGAAAGGTAATGCTATGGTTAAGCTGGAATTTCAAGGGTGCGCAAATCTGTTTTCTTCTAAAAGCTACCTAATTTTTTCTTATAAAAGCTACCTATATTCTCATAAAAGCTATGTAAGGTAGAAACACTTATGACTTCTTAACTGTAAAGTCTCCTAACAGTTGACCAGTTTTTTGGATTTGGTAACCCACTTATTTCAATTCTATAACAAATTTCTTGAATAGCTTTATGACTTTTCATGAGCATACAAGCTGTTGCTTCTAATTTTTGGATTGCTTGTTTTAANAAAATTTTAGGTAATACGCCTGTCGTTAGAGCAAAAGATATGTGGTTCAAGTTAATGCAAAGGNACAACATGACCAACTTTGATTGTTTCACTGTTTGGTTGTTGGCTCCACTATTTATGGGTTTTGTGTAATTCAAGTTTACACTTCATGCACTTTGCAGAGATGAAAACATCTGCGTAATACGCAAAATAATATACAGTACTCATCACAGTGTTTGATTCATTGCTGAGAAGGATTCCTTTCGATAGATACATTACATGAGCATCTTTGAAAACATATTGACTTCAAAGTTCTAGGATGAAAGGTGATATGAGATTTGAAATACTAAGAATGATATTTTTAACACGGAGATCCTGCTTGAGACTTTGTACTTCCAACACATATGTGGGTTCTTTGAACTAAAACTTAACACATTGCCTGCCAGTCTATGAATATATCGTACGTGGAAATCGGAGAAAAAACAGATATTTCAGTTGACTTACCAGCCAATTGTGCTGGAGAGCAGTTCATACCCTTAAGACTCAGCAAGTCTTCAAGTCTGCAATGAAAAAAAAAATTTTGGTTTTGGGTTTTGTTTTTTTTGTGTGAGTGACATCACAAGTAAGGTAGGTTTTTGGCCATTTTTGGCTGCTGGCAGCTGACCTGGGTCCAATCGCTAGAGGGAAGTATTTTGCTGAAGTTGTCAATGGAAACTAGGCTAGAATCTGAGTCTGTTAAGGCCTTGATCGACTTCCCAGCGTTTCTGGTTCAAAAGTTATGATCTAAAATAAACAAACAAAGTAATCAACTAATTTTGGGATTAATTACTTTGTTTGTTTATATTAGATCAAAGCTTTTGAACACAAAACCCTACCAAGTCGATCAAAGTATCAAAAGACTCGGATTTTAGCCTAGTTTCCAATAAAAACTTGAGCGAAATACTACCATCTAACGGTTTAGGTCTAGGGCCAAAAAGGCCCAAAACAACTCCACTTACAAAAAAACAGAACCCAAAATCAAAAATTTTTTTTTCATTGCAGAATTGTAGATGCGAAAACTTGCCAAATCTCAGCTCTCTAGCGTAATTGTCAGCGGAGATATTCCACACAAAAACACGTGCAAACTGCTTCATTCTAGCTTTAGGCTACTGGAACAGAAGGTATTAATATGATTTAAAGCTACTTGAACTGAGAGTAATGGCTGCATAGTTTTGCTTGTCAATGCCCTTTTAATCATTAGTGTACCTGTGTATTGTAGCTATATTACATTTTGTGGTGTCATCTGACCAACACCTTTATCTGATGCTCATAACTATGATTTCAGAGACAAAAGTATATAATGCGGAAGGCTAAATGCAAATAATGATTAGTATTGATGATGCATAAATAAGTTTAGATACAGGCATCTGGTGTGACTTTAAAACATGAAATCTGTGACGTCTTTGTCATAATACAAGGAAAATATATTTCAATCAATTTTACGTGCTATACCAAAGTAGTCACTCAGGCTATTAAAAATCATTTTTCTTTAAGTACTTTGACATGTTCTAGAATGGATTACAAAATCACTATTATCTCTGCATGATGCCTCACAAAAACATAATAACTTTATTTAAAGTGAAACTTATCATATCCACTCTAAATCATACTTTTATGAATGATCCAACATCATAAGCTATGTAGATCTACTAAAACCTATATCAAGGTAAAAAGCTATACATTTTGACATGCAAAGAATTGTATATCCTACTACAAGAATTTCATTTAGTACATTTAACGGAGTATGTAGAACTTTCTATTTTGAGAATTCACTTTAGAAGCAATACGTAACAAGTCCTTCCATATCAACTTATATAAATGAAACTGAGCAACCTTGTTTCAGCATTTCCTTGTTTTCATATATGTTATCGCCTTTGCAAACACCAAAAATATTTTTTATCTCACGTAGTTCTTTGAGTGATGAACAGTTGAAATTAGCACCACTATGTGAAGATTTGCCATGTAGCACTCATTTTCTTCTCATATGCTAATGCAAATTTAATTGTATCTTTATGAATTTGGTGTTTAAAGGTGAAGGAATCTAAATCTACAATCAAAATTTTAGACAAACAATATTTTCATGGAGAAAATGTAAGTTGAAGATATAAAAAATTTTTAATGATCGAAAACAGCAAAGCTGCAAGCAAAATTTATTTTGTATGACTATGCTTATACTTTACTTCCCTTTTTTATATTTAGTGTTTCATTCAGACACATGGTCCATATCACGGGCAGTCAAATGAATATAAAGGAACAAAAACACTTTAAGCACTATGTGTCACAGGGTAGGTGTTGGTCGGTACATGCATTCAATGCTGAAGATGAACAAACACTGAAGCTGAAGCACAGCATAAACAGCATCGATTACATTCAGTCATCGTCATACAAAAGCAATAGATAGTGGGAGAAAAATGAAGTGTAGAAGCATTAAACAGCTGAAATGAGCAGATGAAGGAGCTGGATGATGATGTGCATCATTCAACAAATCAACAATGGCATACAGATTGTTTCTAATCAACACATCAAATGTCTAGATGCAATGGGTAACTTGGAGAAGGCAGACACATTCCTGGGGATATATTGCAAAATTATGCAAGCATTGTATGCAATGNAGAGATGCTTAATGTCAGACTCTGTGTACTTGCATCATAACTGATAGGCATACATGCATAAATTTTTCTTATCAAGACATCCAATGTTNTGATAATATGTAGATAATTTGATGAAGGTGAGCAGTTTCATTCCTTGAGATGNAGTCCAAATTTAACAGGCATGGTTGTAGGCAGTGCAACTCAGGTGCTTAACACCACACTGTGTATACTTGCACCATAGTTAAAAGGCAAACATTGGCATATGAAAGACAAGAAGCAGTGTTTTTAACTGCAGTAAAACAATGAGAAAAGGTGCCTTGAAGATCGTTTATTCACTTGTCTCCGAGTATCGTAGTCATCCTTCAGTGAGGTATAAAGTAATATATCTCTATATTTGACTTGTTAAACAAACATTAGAACAGGGATGGGCAAACTAGTTCAATTGAAGAGTCATTCACATTGGCAGAAAACCAAAAACAGCAGCGAGCTGCAAAATCAGTTTGAAGTGTCAAATGCAGCTGAATGCAAGTTTTACATAAAATGACCTACATCAAATTGCGCACATATCAAATCGTGCAAATCACGTCCTTAGCAGCTAACCTTTTGAAATCATGTGTTGTAAATACGTTCACAAATGAGGCAAACATTAAATGAGGCGACACATCGCTATCAATCTGAGCTTTTGCTATTCAGCTAAAAGAGCCGTACAAAACATGTTGGCGAGCTGCAGTATGCCCACTGTTGCATTAAAACAAACCTCAGATTTCTAACTTCTGAGGAGCAACCTTGCTGCAATAGAAGGCTTTAGAGACAAATGGAGCTGTTCACCTCCAGGCTCTCACAGACATTGACTTCAGTCTAATTCCTTTGGCCCACAACTCTGTAAAGCTAAATAATGGTATGGTGTCAGTGTCATGATGCCAATCTTAGTTGGTGCTATAGGTTAGCTGGATATATCAGGACATCTGACTAGAAAACCTTGTGGTTATTTCAGATGTCCTGGGAACAAAATAAATGCTGTTCTTATGTGGCTTGTTTTCTGTGGTGCATGATTTGATGTGTGTTTATAGTTTCTCCCAAATAAACTAATACTGATATGTCAAAAGTCATAACATTACGAATGAAATATTATCTTTTCTAAAAGTAAATAATCCACTCTTCAAATAACCTTATTTTGTTTTTCATGTACTCAATACTTATTGCATTAATGTTTACTGCTAAACCTTTTATAATCTGCTTAAACCTTTGCCTACTCAACCTCATTTGGTGATACAGTAGAATTTGTCTAATTCGTCACCTCAAGGGGATTAGAAAAAAGTGACGAATTAGGCGAACTGACGAATTACACAAACAGGTGAAAACTCTATTAAAGTAGCTTGTATACTTTATCATAGTAGCTTGTATACATACATAGTGCTCTTATTTGCAGTGAAATACAAGTTTATGACGTTATGGTTGAATACAACAATAAATTCCTCTGCTCTATCTGGACTACTCCATTTCATCAAGCACCTTTTAAATCTTTAACACTTTGAAAGCCACCTGGTTTCGGCAATTTTCGCAAAAAAACAGCAGTTTTCGGTTGCCTTACCAACGTCCTAGCTCCTCCGCCCATTGCGCTAGAGAGCTGTTCAGCAGCTCAAACGGATCGGCCA
>JGI24159J19872_10004535_pt1 | contig 17728 bp, 8 predicted proteins | sample Ectturendosymbi4_FD_19872 | JGI IMG/M metagenome (IMG submission 19872) | reverse complement strand
TTTTTGTTTAATATATAGAAAGGTTAACTATTTCCCTATGACAATCTGGAAAGAGAAAAATGAATAAGGTCATCGATAAAGGTTTTAGAAGCTGCCGATTTGTTTCAACAATTGTGAAACACCCTGTACCTTGCTTTCAAAGGGACCCCACCACCATCTCCAATGTGCAAATAAAGAAAAGCTTCAAACCAACTTCTATACCTAAAAAATTGTGGGCTACAATTTCTTCCAAAAGTTCTGAACAGACCGTATCAAATAAGAGGAAATATTGATACCAAATGATACCTTTTTATACCAAATGATAATTTTTTCTACCAAATGATGATTTCAGAGATTGGAATGTTTAGTTTATTGATAATTTTATGGAAGTGCCACAGTTGAACAGAAAGTATCCATGTGGAGCAGCAAAAAGAAGAAAAAAGTAAGAAAACATTAAGGCTAATGAAAAATGTGAAGGTCTCTTGGACCGATTTGTTTTTGCAAGTGGTACTGGTGAGCCTACAGAGAGGACTGCAGCTTCAAGCACCCAAGTTGTCAATAGTAACTGAGTATGTCTCGTGCATAATCAGATGTGCCATACACAAAAATCCGTTTGGTAAAAAATGACGTTGATTAATACATGCTGTAGAACATTTATATTTTCATCCAAGGATTTCATTTTCGTGTCTCTGAAATGAAAAGGTTAGATTAATTTCTATTTCTTGTGATGTTGTACCTTAGGAAGAATTTCCATCAGAAAATAAGACAACATGCAATTGTTATAGCAGTGACCACACTACATCTTTTAATTTATAGAACATTTTCCTTTTAGTCTACAAAGTAATTTTGTATTATTGCTGTTGTGCTGCAAAGACTGCTAATAAGCAAAGATACATTCATTCTCCTTATCAGGTAGCAGAAATGGGATTCTTTGAGTATTATGGGTAGTCATTTTTTCTACAGATATTTCAGGTAGTTTGAATTTAGCTCGTGCTTGAAGTCACAGGTTATTTGAAGCTTGGCTAGTAAGTGGTTGCTTTAAGGCAGACTGGCTAGATCAGCTATGTCCACCCCAGATGACTTATTGAGCCAAAAGTATGTCACTAACTTAACTAGGGCCTCAACTTGAATGACATATCAATGAGGGCCGCACATTGTATGGCTTACTTTGTTCTTAGCAAACTAAATTTAGTTAAAGCTCCTATACTGAAAGCGTTAGAATCCTAACTGCAATGGTAACAGACGTGAACAAGGGGTGGTTCAACTTACCCACCGGTTTAATACACCCCGTTCTCCCCTACACCATCGACGCCACAATAAACTGCTGCAGAACTTGCTTTCAATTCACATGTCAAAGCAGACGTTTGGAAAGCGTAAGACATCCAATAAATGATGTTTAGTAGTTACGTCGCTTCCTGGTGCATTATGGTATCTGCATGTTTTGGGGTAATACATTAATCGTTCTTCTATACCAGCTGTACACCAGCGAATGTTTTTCTCAGCATAAACTATGAAAAGTCTGATTTGGTGTGATGACCCAGTCAGTCGGTCGTTCTTGTAACCGATTGTAATTGTTTCTAAAGCTGCAGCATATCCCTACATAGGTGAAGTTAGCTTTGCAGATTTCAATATATCTTTGAAAAATGAGTTGAAGATTTTACAGGAGACACGCTAAAAACAGCACTGATTTCGTGCAAATGTAATATCTTTAATCAGTTCTCACTTAATAACAGAGCAAGGTATTAAACATTCAGTAGATTTTCCTATTTTACACACCATTTTTGCCATAAACAATTTTAGGGTACATGCTCATCTGTCGAAATGCTGAAAGGTTACATAGTCAGAAAAAAGTTGTGAACTCTGCTTCAGACTTCCAACTTTTCAGCTGTATGTATTGCTTGCTGATTCAGACCTGAGGATGGATTGTGTTGCGTGAAACGTTTTCCTATCAAAAACATTTGTTGATTGATTCAGTTTCGTGATCCAGCGTAAGTGTTCATGCTTTTTCACATTAAGAATTAGAATTTTTGACGCGAAGCAAAGGAAGCCGCCATTCTAGTTTTAGAATTCGTCAAATTGACACTAAATGTTTTTTTTTCGGCAATTCTGAAATGCTACCGAAGGTAAGGACCGCATTCTTTCGGGAAACCATTAAGTTTTTTTGAAATAAGATTCTTTATATTTTGGTACGATGTAGTCAAAAAAGAGTGCTTTTAACTTTCTCCACAACTTCAATATATTTTTACATATGACGTTAATCTTCACAAGCTTCAATATATAATTGCAGAAATGAGTTGAAACGTTTTCAGGAAAAACGATGAAAACAACACTGATTTCGTGCAAATGCAAGCATTAATCGGTTAATCATTATTCTGAACTAACATTCCAGTTTATATTGGAACAGGTTATGAGGAAGTGTTTTCGCTGTAAATAGGGGCAGCACAACCCGTAAAATGCTGTTTTTCTCATGCACGACTTCCTGTTTTCACTTTGTTTCAAACTTGATAAACAGCGAATCTCTGCTGGATTGTTATCGTTCAGTCAATGACAGTGAGTCGTGAGCATACGCCGATTTCTAACCTTAGTGTTAGTATAACATGTCATATTACGTGACTGAACTCACAGATACGCTTCCTTTTGAGTGGGGATTTTATTATTGTATAGCGTTCATTTGTATGCTACTTTGGCAACGACTTACACAGGTGCACGTTCCGCATGGCGTTAATCATCGACATGACTTTCAGATGTAAGAAGACAGTGTTAAGACAGTTGTGTAAATGTTTCCAAGCATTTCTTGCACAAAATGCTTCAAAAAATCTGTTAGAAAAGCAGCATACATTAGAAAACCTGTTTCCAGCAAATCACCGAACACAGCGACGTATTAGACATTAACTAAGAGTCAGAAATATTACGAAGTGGCTGAGATGAAGGAAAAGTATTTCACTGCGTTTGCTGTCTCTGTCGGCTTAAGCACCTAATCTATTGTCCAAAGTAAGGTTAGTATGGGCTTAAACATTTGCGTTGAAAACAGCCAACTGATTCAAACACACTGTTGATGTTGTTTTCAGATTTTTGTTGATTAACTAATTCACTCCGCTTCATGCGTTCAATTGGAAAAAGGAAATTGAAATTTTGCAAAAGGACACTGTCAACGAATAGACAATTCACAAACTCGCCATTGCTTTGCTGGATTTCATTTGCTAGAAGGTATGTCGAGCTTAGCTTTAAGCAGCTGTGAAGCGCTACAGAAGAATGCGGGTCATGTTAATATAATTACGAGCGTCACTTATACAGTAGATTTAATTAAATAGCAATTGGTGCCCTCGGGGTCACTACAGCTGTATATAGGTAAAAAGCTAATATTTTTACGTTTTTTATAGCTGTGCAAAATATTGCTGACTAATTTAACAACAAAACTAACTTTTTTACAAGCCTTCGGGCTTTGTCGCTTCTAACCGCACACCATCGACACCACAATAGGAATTTTGCCCCCTAGTCTCGGAACACTTCTAAGCAACAACTTCTGCCTCAATGTGCAATGCAGACCAAGTGGCCCATTTGAAACAGCATTGCTTCCTTGAAGGAACACAGTCGGTCTTAGAAGAGTTTTTAGAATGAACTCAAGGAATTGCACAACAAGACATTGTTGTGAAGAACAAAAGGCACTTTTGATGCAATCGTTAACCTGGAAGAGTGGCGGTAATTACTTTTGCAGTGACAGTAATGTCTCCAACATTTGTGCCACTCATGAATGCGCAAAAGATAACTTTCGTGAAAATCATCCTTTTATTTTATTACGATTTCTGTTGACAGCAAGGATTTTATCAAAAACACTGACGAAGACGCCGCAGCAATTGTTTCCGTAGAACAGACTGTTTTCCTTTAAAAATAATGATAAGTACATGTATTGAAAGTTTTAAGCGGTTTCTCTGTGAAAAGCATATACCTTGCAACCAATACAACCATATCGCTCAAACCAAAAACAATGTGGCATTTAACGAATGGAAAAATGATTAAATTGCGTGAAAATTATAAAAATCAAATATATCAGGTGAAGTTTGGCACAAAAGCAGAGTTAGCTAATCAGATGACTCATACATTAAATTACGACTGAACAACCGCTATTTCCAACGTTTTTACTGGTCTGAGGAGTCGTGAATACATTTTCGTTGATAGATTAAATATATGATTCCGGTACTGTAAAATGCAGCGTGCATGTTTTCTTTAGCAAACAGAGGTGTGTGCTGCAATTACAAAGCGTAATTTACTGCTTCGTACAACCTGTTACCTAGCTATTATTTCATGTTTGCACGGTTAGATGTAGGCATCATACTTTCTTTGATGTGCTGCTTCAGGACTCAAGGTTTAACGATGACGGCAACGTTGAATCACTGCTGGCCGGTTGCGAAGAAAAGCGTTGGAAAATTTATGTTCTATGTCCTTTTGATTTTTATAATGATCGCAGCGGGTGAGTTCAAGAGTTATAGACTGGGTAGCAATAATTAAAGTATCGTTTAAAATTGCGCAATTCATGGTTTAACTTCTGTAAAGTCGTTTTCACCGAATCCACACTCCCTGAATCAGCCTAGAATGTCGTGGTCTTCTAGTTTGTTAGTCGAAAGAAGCTCAGGTAGTCGGTAATTAAATTATATGTTGTTGACCATCTCCGCCATGTTCTTGCGAAGCGGAATCAGAAAATATATCGGCATCGGAACAATTATTGACACTATAGAGTATTATCATAAGATAGAATGAGCTTCTTTCACTCTAATCATTTATTGCAAAAATAAGTTATTTGAACATTTTTGAACACAGATAGCAGTGTCATATCCAATTGAAACTATTGGGGAGGAACGAAATAGTTCCGGAGGTGAAGTGGCTAACTGCTGAAACCTCAGCACAAATCCGTTAAATTTTCCAAGTTTAAAAAATTTTGAAATGCTTTCCTGCAAGGCTCGAATTTGAGCGCCTGGCAAAGGAAATCCTCCAGATTTGTCGTATTGGTAAAAATGTTCGGTATTTCCAAGATGATCAGAATCAGAAATGATACGACTAAAACTGAAATTGGCTGAAATCCCGTTTCAGCAACAGACGTGCTGACTACCTTCGAGAAAGCAGCGTCACGTTTTATCTGACATAAAGCGAATCAGAATCAGATAGGTAAGGTAAACCAGAGCTGATTCCACTACATTACAGTGGTTTCATAAAATTTATAAAAAAAAACATCAAGTTCTTCATCTGACTTTTGTTTCTGTGGTGCATCCACAGAACGTTGGTAGATCTGCCCATTTTTCGACACTAGGCAAGACATGAAGTATATGTAAACATTTTGCTGAATGTTTCTAGCATCAATGTAGGCTAACATTAAAAGCCAAAGCCATCTTAAATCACACAGGCCTTAAACTGTGATCTCTGCTAAACGTTACACGCTGTAAATCAGTGGTTAAATGACCAGAATATCACATTTATGTGAAACCGTGTTGCTTCATTTTACGTTGGAGCAACTGCAAAAGAGACATTAGTCGGTTCGGGTTCACAAAGGTTTATAGCTTGGGTTGGCAACCCCTATGCAGGCACGAGTGCCACGCTTAGAAATTTCCAATGGCATGCAGAAGCTCCAAGTTTTACATATCAATATTTATGTTTCGCACAGAAGCTTTGTTAACCTTGATTTTTATAAAAATACGTATGTTTTGGAACACTGAATGATTCGAAACCATACGTGGACTCCATAGTTAGCTTAAGGTTGCCGACTCCCTCCTTGCAGCATTTACCATTAACTGTTGGAAACAGCCACGAGAGGCAGGGGTCGATATTTGTACATCGGGTAAGACAAAACATACGATGAAGGGGTCTGTAAGTTCTCGAAAAACTCAGTAAAATGTGTGGTCATGTTATTGCAAGTGTTCTGTGTTGCTGAACGTATAGCATACATACAGCATACCAACAGTGGACGAATGCTTCCTTTTCCGCATTGTGGCCTCTTCCAATGATTACCAGAAGGTGTGTGTTCTTCCTACCTAAATTGTAATCAGGGGTATTTGCTTCCTCTTTCAATGCTGCTTAAATGCGTTTCATTATTTCTATCATTGAGGAATTGGAAACGAAAAGCTCACCCTCACCCCCACTGGCGAAAAGACAGGCGATAACTTTTTGCCACTTATTACCGTCTTGTATGTTGCACTGAACAATCCGTCAATCGTGCTTTCGCGAAAGCAAATGCTCAATTGCGTTTAAACTGCAGTGAGATGAGCAACTTATATGAAATGACGGTGTGTTTAGCAGCAAATGAAAATGATGACTAATGAAAAGGGTCAGTGTTTCATTTATGTTTTATTTTATAAACGTATGAACGAATAGTCTTGTAACAACCTACTTCCTTTTCTGTGTGAAAAAACAGTGTGCAGTGTAGTCATATACAACCTAATGCTTGCTCTGTTAAGTTGTAAAAACAATGAGCAGATTAATCATATAACGTAATACTTGCTTACTTTGTTACTTTGTAAAAACAGTTTGCAGTGTAGTCCTACTGTATAACGAAAGATTTGCCAAGTTCCTACATTTTAACGAATATAGCACGCAGCAAAAAGTGACACAAGCATATGCAACATACAGTAGTTAGCTGCGACGAGCAGCACTCTTATGCCAGCACGTTTTTTTAGGATTTAGAAAAGTCATACAGACCAATGTTTAAATATATAGTTTCGTTGTTCTAATGTGTACCGACGGCAAGGACGGTAGAACTGTTTTGAAGTTTTTTGTCAAGAATAAGGAACGCAGCAAGCCATCTTTTACTTCTGAAAAACGTGTGTGAAGGCATAACACCGTGCTAAATCCAGACGAACATTTACCGCATGTTTATTCCTCACGATCAACTATTATAGCAAAGAGAGTAAAATGCTATTAAAATGTGAAAGAACCGTTTATATTGAAAATACATTATGGCATGCACTTTGAATATCATTGATTGTTGCCGTTAGGAAAACTGCAAGAGCAACATTCCAAAAGATTCTTGTATTTTTTAAAGTCGAAACTGATCAGAAAGAACACAGAAACAAATTGTTTGATATCAAAATCCAGGAACGCAAAGGGTCCATACGCAAACCCCTGGTAGCGCCCGTACTTCCATAATTGTTCGAGTCAGGTTTTGAAAATACTCGGAAACGAGGAAAAACATAAAAACCCGCTCACTAGGGCAAGTTTTTGTTGCATTAAAATCGTGAAATATTAGCATATTTTTAACAAAAGTTGCAGTAAAAAGTTGCATTTATGCACAAGCATTTTGAACAGCAGTGATTTACTCAAGGGAGTTATTTATATATAATGCTAAATATTTTCAAACATACCTGGGTAGACGTAGCATGTTAAAACTTCGCTCCACAGTGCATGAAGTTGCTTGGCAATTTCACAATTTGGCGTGCAGTTCTGGACTGATGTTTGGCCGGGTCATTTCTACAATTGCTTTTAGGTCACTATTCAGTTCGAATCGGCCATTAAAGAGAACTGTATTGAAATACAGTAGTTTCAAAGCATCTTTTTTAAACCACACTTTTACATTTTGCACACTATTTGACAAAAGTTGCAGTAAAAGTTGCAGTGAAAAGTTGCATGTAAAAAGGAAAAATTGCAATATTAAATTCCTGGAACCAGTTTAAAACATCATACTACATAAATTGTGAGCATTTAAGAAGCTTTTGAAAGATGTAAAAAAAAGGTGTAAAAGTTGCAAAAACTTAACCTTATGATTACTTTTGTGTAAAATAATTTTAGTCCATCTATTTAAGCTGTGGTGTAATTAAATGTTTGAGCCAGGAGGAGAACTTAGCTGAAAGGGGTCCACTGCCTAATGCAGGGGCCCAATAGCCAACACTCAGAAAAAAATTGAGAAATAATGGTGAATCCGGATGTGAATGGCTAAACTAAATTCCTAAATCACCAGAAAATAATCCGAAAAAAAAACAACCAACTGAAAACCAGAAAAATACTAAAACTGAAATAAAAGCAAAGTTGGGGCCCTGTTTTTACATTCAGCTTGCCAGAGGGGTGCAGTTCGCCCTCTGCGCCTCACTAATTACGCCAATTACTTTAGTTTGCTTAAATGCACCCTGCCGAATAAGCGAATGTGATATAACGCATACACGTAAGCTTGTACTTAGATGACCTTTCGCGCATGAGACCCAGGGTCGAGGTGGTCACGTGATTGTCTTCGCTTCATAATTTAATGAATTACCGCTGTCGAAAAATCTTGGCCAATTTATTGATGGTTCATTCTACAAACGTTTGCCATGAAAAAGTTGAACTGTTGCCTGCTGTCGAACAAAACGCAAAAACCGAAAAGTTGCTTTCAGGGTTTTGAAAAAACAGGAAAAGTTGTCTTCAGCCAGATTTCGCTAAAAGGTTGTCTAGGTAAGAAAAAAAACGTTGGGTGTTAATACCGTCACCAAATTGTTCACTGAAATGATCTTCGCAGCGGATACGAGAGGGAGAGCTGAAGAGCAGCCGCCCTACAAGCAATGCTGCTTGCTTGCAGGGCCAGATTTACCAGTAGGCGATGCAGGCTAACGTAGGGCCTCAAGATCCAATGGGGCCTCCAGCAAACTGTGGTACGCAAAGAGTCAATTGCCGGTATATGATCAGTACGATCAATATTCGTCAAAAATTCATGCTTTAATTATTCGTGCAATTTAGTTTCATTCAACTAATCAGATTTCGTGTCGATAACGTCAGAGTTTTCCAACGAGATTCTATGAATCTCAGTATGACCGTGTTTGAGCGTCCGCAGAAATTTTTCCAGGGTGGGGGGCGAAATCGACATTTTGCTTTTCTTTTTCAAATTGCTGACAATTCGATTCAAATGGATGCTACCAAAACGCTTTACCCCTTCTACGCCCCAAAGATAATACCTCATCGGTGCCACGCCCGCAAACCTGGGCGGACACTCCCGCTAATATTTCATTGTTGGATTGAGCAGTTATTTGTTAACAAATACAAGGAGATTATTCTGAAATGTACTGAAACGCCTTTGGATAGATATGGAATGGAAGACTTAAACACAGCACGCAGCTTGAATCAATTTCAAGTTGTACTGCAGAGAGACGCACCATTTTCCCTGTATGTGACGTTTACAAAGACGATGTAAAAGAGGAAGTTGTGCAGCAAAATTCAGCAGTTTTTGACTGGCAATGATTAAAACAGTCCCACTCCAAACGTTGCTTTGAAAACGTTTGCGGGTGACCAAACTTTAGCGACTTTATTTCGAATTTAACGTGTTTGCTGCGCATGCATTTCGAGCTACCCTGTATTGCCTTTGAGGCAGAGCGTAGCTTTAGTCCATTTCGTCGCATTACATATCACCTCCGCTCGATCATGACTGAACATAGGTTGAAGTCTTGCTTTTTTTACTCAATATTGAATCCACCGCAACGAACCTACGTTGAAAGATTGATGGATGTTTGGATTGATTGGCCACAGTTCGCATAAATACTTTCAAGTAATTGTGTGTTTCAACTTTAAATGATTTCGGAATAAAGTTTGGCGATTAATTTTTTGATGTGTGTTGCGTAAATTAAAACTTTTTGGTTAGTTATCAGATACCCACAACAAACTATAGTACGGGAATAACTATAACCACTTAAAAATATTGGACTTAGTCTACACAAAACCTAACCCGACACACTTGCCTAAACACCAAACCCTAAAGCCCCAATGATCACTTTTCTCAGCGTATTTTATATATAGGATTTCACTCTGTGCATGCGCACATGGCGTGAAGTCAGAAGTTTCGTAAGTCAGAAATTTCGCTTGACACCGGGAAAGGAGCGGACACATCACCTCATTACACCAGACCAGTGAACCTGGCTAGTGTGAAGTATCGGTCAGGGGCGAACGAGGGGGAAGGGAGCACAATTCCCCGTGCGACGAATCACAATGGGGGCGCCGAATGACTGCGTGAGGCGACGAAAAGTCCCAACAATGTCACAGGTGTTTTCTTCAATACATTGCATTTGATACAGAAAGACCTCAGGTTCGAACATGGGGCGCCTAACTTGTTCCTTGCCCCGGTCGCCATCTAACATCGTTACGCCCCTGGTGTGGGTGGCATACCGATAAAACATTGTCATTGCAAGACGTAAATCATTNAATCGGAATTAACCTGCTGACTTTAGGTTTTTAGAAATTTTTATTTCTTAGTCCCAATTTCAGGGGGGGGGGCAAATGTCCCTTTCCCCCCCTGCAGACGCCCATGTGATCGTTGGTCAAGCTGCATGCCGACTATTGTGTCGATACACTCAAAGCGCAGTGGTTGCGTCATTCACTTGGTGAATCATGTCGATTCTTACGTGTGAATCAGGCGAAAAAAGTTGTGGCTGTTCGTGTTTGAAATGCACCTGATCAAAGCTTAAAGGTTGTACTGCAGATAAGCGCTATGTGTAGGCCTAGCAGCAGTATCTTTCAATATAAACATAGTTGCTTCTTCTGAGCAATTCAGTAGTTTTGTTAGGGTTTCTATTACGTAAAGCTCGATTAGTATTTTTAGATGTAACAAAGTCATTCAGAAATCAGATTGCTATTGATTACTTGCGTAAGTTTATACTGCTCCCGTGCTAAGCAAATCAGAGAAGATCTTGATGAGATTGAATAGCAAGCAATTCACTTTGGGAAATGGCAACCGCAGAACTCTACCCCAAAGACACAAAGAATCGAAACAGCAAAAAAATGAGAAAAGTGCGTTTGGACATGATGAGTTAATCTAACCACACGGACCCTTATTTCTTAGCTTGATGGTCATTAACTGCTCAGGAGGTATTTTTCAAGATTCAAGAGAAATTAAAAATGAATTAAAGAGTCGCAATGTTCCAGGAGAGGTTGTCCGCACTAAGCATTCGCGGCATTATTGGTGGCAAACTTAAACAAACAAACTTTAATTAGTTCCTTGATGATTTTGTTATGAGGAAAGCCAGGACAAAACATTTTTAATTATTTGCTGTGCTATGTTTAGCCTCACTTGTTTCGATTATTGTACCTTTTTATTTCCTAATAGGTATTTCAATAATGACAACATAAGGGAAGTTTAAACTAGTCCCATCACTAAGGGGAAACATTTGTGGGATCGGCCCCTCCAAATTTAAATTTGAAACACTATTAATCAGTGGAGATTTTATCAAATTTTCTGAATGTCAAGTCCCCCTGCGCAAATGTAAAGCCCTCCTATTGAACACATTCTGGCGACGGTTCTGATTTAAACCTCACATCCTTTCGCCTCACGGTTTCATTGTGTTCGATTCTTAGCCCTCTGAAAAAGTAACAAAAACGCGAATCATGAACTTGGCAGTTGAAACCATTTGGGTGCGTTTTACTTGACGTGTTTTGCTCATGTGTGTGAGATTTTAACAGCCGTGGTAAGCGAGTCATAACGTAGTCCTCACGTTGTGCTTCAACATCTTGATGGTGCCACACATACGTACAATGTATGTGACGCAAGAGACCTGCGAGGCGATTCTGGTACGCTAGGCTTTAATCAACATAAAATCGCAGTTGCCGCTGGCAGAAACAAAGAGCAGCGTCAAGAACACGGAATAGCGACAACAACAGGACGGCCCGCTCAACACTCAACGTGAAATACAAACGCCAACTGCCCCGACCTGTCGTGGTAACAATCAACGTTCCGCGATAAAGACATTAAGGCGGCGAGGCAGCAACACACGAATCTCAACAATGTGTTTGTTTTTAAGAGCACAGATAAAAAAAAACAGATGTGAAACATACAAAAAGCGTATAGGCCATGTGCGCTGTCAAAATTTTAACAGGGGTGTTTTGGGTAGCTTTGCCTATTGAAATTAATAAGCCTGCTCTCGCCACCCAAGTACGATTTTAACAATTCTGTGTCATTGAACGCTTTTGCGTCGAAAGCAGCAACAAGCACATTGACCGTGGGGCACTACAGTAACGAGTAACGATTAAGATGTTTTTGTTTATCGTTCTTTTGGAGCCTCAATATCGTCATTTTCGGCTTTGCGCAAATGGATTAACGGTTTTGCATTTTTTCCTCGTAACGAAGAAAGAGGAGGCCTAACAAGCGAATTAGCCTAGGGCCTCGCATCAGCCAAATCCGGCCCTGCTTGTTCGGAAAAATGTCGCCAAGAAGGATGCAAACAGGTGTCAAATTGACCGAAAGATGAAACAGCACTTGGCAGACTTTTACAAAATTTGATAAAAATATGTGATCGTTTTTGTCCTTACCAAGGGAAATGATAACAGGCTTTCTTCTTTGAATACATTTTTGGTTGTGGCGGGTTTGACGAAGTCAAGCACAATTTTAAGCATTTTCTTAGCAAACCACCTTCACTAATTAGGGCTATTTTTTGGTTGTGGAATAGTTTCGTGATGCGCAAAACATTTGTGGTTCTTCACAAATATCGAGCCCGGTTTCGCTCAAATGGTTTCCTCCTATACTGTTGGAGAAATCTCTGTGATGCAACATTTTATAGCGGAAATTACTAAAACAGACACAAAACTAATTTCGTTTCAGACTTTGTGTTAGTACAAAGAACAGCGAGAAACTGCAAATAAAGGTTCTTACCACACCTACATTGCAATGAACAAATCAACTGTGAACCTTTCACTCGACAAATTTTGTTTTGGATTTGGGCAACTTAAAAATCGTTGTGTGCTAAAGCATGGGAAAAACGTTTTCTTCTGTCTCTCTGACAAAATAACTAAATGAAATTCTATGTTTGTTGCAGTGAAATGCTTTTCTTATCAAAAAGGTTTGAAGTCGTGCAGACCTGAAGATGGTTTCTTCCGCTGTGACCGAAATGACCAGTGTATTGACCGTCATTGGGTCCATACAGGAAGAAAGGACTGCAAGGATGGAAGTGACGAAGGAATAAGTAAATTTGCATCTATTTCAGTCACGTATGAATCCATCACAATATCAAAATTAAACGTAAGACTGTCTAAAAGTCTAGGTGAACAAGCCAAACTTAACGATGCAACCTTTAATGAAACGCAAAACTTGCGCTTTGACAAACAAAGTGATTGATTTGTTGGTGAACTATATTTTGAAAACCCGTGTGAATACACTGTTGTTTAAGAGAAAGACAAAAATTTAGTTTACTGAAGCAATTGCCGTGATCTTTTGTCACTGTCCAAGTGTATTTACGCATTCCTTGATTTTGACAGAAACCATTGTCAATGCAACTATTAAATCTAGAACTTGCACTGAAACTACAAATTGCATTTGAATTTATGACTTCTTTTTCCGCAATTAAGTGATTCTACGGATAGTAAAAATTACTCTTTTTTCTAAAAAGAAAAACAAACCGAACTAGAAAAGCAAATGGCGAGTGGGGGAAAATTACTTTCCATAGAAATGTTTGAACATGCTCCAGCAAGAACAATGGGTGAGGTTAGAGACGACGAACCGCCGTTCAATTAACGCTGATGTTCTGCGCAAATCATTTCAGTTGGACAGGGTTGAAACATGCACGAATCCAGACGTTTCTAGTGGTTGAACAGCCGACGCAAACAGAATGCCTCATGACAACTATTTTACAGGCGCGCTGAACTGCACTGACAATGAAATGCGGTGTCGCGTCAACAAACGGTGCGTTCTTCGTGAGCTCTCCAACGCAAATTGGGCCTGCGAAATAGGATCAAAAGCAACGTTTCCATGTAGAAAATCAGGTTGGTATTGTAGAATAGCGAAGCAGTTACCTGGATTTTCACCAGCAGCATAAGCAAAAAGATTCGTTTCCATCGTTTTGAAAATGTAAGAAACTGAATGAAATGATTTATGATAGAATTTAACTTATTTCCTTCAAAGTTTTTTTAAATTGACTCTGCATGTAAAAATACAGAAGTAAGTGGTGGAACAGGCCTTTTCGGTCTGGCCGTTTCGGTCACGGAACATTTTGGTCTGGGGACATTTCGGTCACGACATTTCTGTACAGAAACAACTGATTGCATTTGTTTGTTTAAATGATTATATACGCCGGCGAAATGTCACGCTAGCTGGTGTAATACCAACTCCCGTTTGAGGAGTCATGATTGCAATTAAATCTTAATTGTAATTATGAGTTTGAAGAATTTGTATTTAATTGCAAAATGTCAATAATGACTTAATTTGCCAACTGATGGTAATGAAAATCATATGTTGATGCTTATTAACTGTTGCATCGTGGATCATGTTTGTAGTTTTTAAATAAAACTTTTTGATGATTTAAGTACGTTTGCATTAAAAAGTGAACATGTAACATTTCTACAAGATTTCACAGTCTGAGCGAAATGTCTCGAGATCGAAATGACCAAGACCAAAAAGTTTCCGGAACGAAACGGCCCAGACCGAAAAGTTGCGTACCCAAAAGTGGAGCTCAGGGTTTTATTTTCAGGTAGTGCAGGCAGTGTAAGTGGGGTGCTCTTACCCCCACAGTAACCCTAACGCTTGTGTTACCCAGACGCCCCATCATCACAATTGACAACCGTGTAGATGAGTTTTTACCAACAAAACTTTTCAATTAGGTTCGCGCGTTCGATATTGTTTCAAATCAATAGAAAATATTACGGGAATTTTTTTTTCTGACATCAGAAATGTTACATTAACTTTCTGTTACTCTGAAAAAACTGGTTGGGATCAAACAGCATTGTTTGGGGTTAGATTATGTGCTCCTCTTCCAACCGGTAGATCCAGATCTTTAGGTACGTTGTTGAATAAATGTGAATGTTATCTTCGGCTTTATCTTCTGTTTGTGTTCGCTTCTATTTCACTTTCGTTTTATTTTGTTTCCCGTGAAGACAAACGTTCATGCAGTTTAGACCTGTTGCCAATTGTTAGGGTTGTCATTATTTCACCACCCACAAAGACATTTCAACGAAAATCAACAATCATTATGTGTGTTCAACAACAAGTTATTGTCGACATTTAATTACAACACATTAGGTAAGTTTTTATGATATCCTGTGGAAACGTATGCATTACGTACCCGAGTATACACCACAAATGGGTCAGAAATACAACTTGTTGCCAGTGTTGGTGCTAGATTTTTGAACCAGGGGGAAAACGTAGCTTATAGGGGCTGACTGGTCAACCGCAGGAGGTCCACTAGCCAACAGTCAGAATAAATCTGAAAAATGATAAGTAATATCTATACCAAACCTCGAAATCACCGGAAAACACTCCGAAAAACGCAAAAAATAACAACCTACTCAAAACGAAAAGAATACTGAATACCGAAATACTAGCTAAGTGGGGGCCCGATTTTTATATTTACCTTGCCAGGGGCTAGTGAGAACACTTCCCCCGTCATTTACGCCACTGCTTGTGACCATGTGTGATTATTTGCGGGGTGTGGGTATGTTTCTTGCCACCGCTTGAGACAATTGCTGATCTTCTTGCGGTGCGAAAATGAGTGCTCCAGTTGGCAAATAAAAGACTATGATCAAAAGGTTTAATGAGGAAAACCTTCATCACAAGAAATTGGAAACTCCTTTTCAACAGAAACAAGTTTGTGTAACGTGGGGGTGAGGGTGCGCAAACATGCCTGACCCACCAGCTGTCAGTGCCTGACCCACCAGCTGTCCGTAATTTGCGAGCCTGACCCACCAGTTGTCCATAATTTGCGACATTTGGAAAACCTTTATTGTTTTATCTTGTCAAATATGAAAAATATTACCAAAAAATTAATTTCCACACGGTTAATAGCCAGGGTGGTCGAAGGTCTGAGTACCAGGGTTGGGGATAGGTAACACTGCTTCACCTATGCTTCCCTCACCAACAGACAAAACACACGCTGAACTCCACCTATTACTAATTCACTGCAGTATAGTTGGATGGATCAGGATTGCTTATAAAAAAATTTTTCCAAAGGCAAAACCAAGCCGTAAAAACAGATCGGTTGCTGTACCCCCACCCCAAATGACTCGATTTTGTAGCTCAGGATGTGCGACAGCAAAGTTCTCACAAACATTGATATCACACAATAATCAAGTGTTAACAGTTGACGAAGTTAAGATAGCATTTATGAAAACTGTACGCACTAGCAAAACAAGAGTTTCCCACCTAGGAAATCTCTAAACGCTCTACAAATCAGGAAACGAAGGGTGAAACACAACCCAAAATTTGATTACGTTTTCCTGGGACATGTGACATCCGTTATTTCTGTACTAAACCATTTTTGACTTACCGACGTCCATGTTTAATTCACTTTCACAACAAAATCGTATGTGCGCAGCGAAACATACATAGCATACAAATTTTATGCACTGTACCCAAAAATTGGGATTTTGAGAGGAATTTTTGTTTGCGGCTAGAAAACGTCATGCATGTTTTAGATCCGTTTTATCTTCATACCAAGTCATGGTGTAGGAAGACTTTTTATACGTAAGGTTGTTTCCGAGGTCGTATTTGGTCAAAAACATTTTGCACTTAAAAATCACATTGAAATATTAAGGTAGTAGAGTGTAGAAAATTTGCTATACATCAAATAACCCTGGGTAGTATAGTGTCCCAATTCTCTATGTGAGCTTTCAGGGACATTTTTGTAAAATAACTCTGACGCCAATCCAGTGGTCTTAGAAAATATGGGAACACAGGTTTCTAACATTTTTCGAAGTATATAAAATCAACAAAAAAGAAGCCCTTTGGTGGTGGTCCACCCAGGATTCCTGAGCAGGGTCTAGAACTTCCCACTTTTGCCATGCCACACATCATAAAAAACGGAAACCACTGTTTTGCACCCGTTTATACACCTGAGACTTGAGCATCGTGTGAAAAATAACCAATGTCTACAACAATCTAAGGAACCCAAAATTTTGCTGCTGATAACCTTCAGCATTTCTACAGTGACGAGCGAAAGGTGACTTGTCCATTGTCACAAGTGTGCTCTACACTTTGTTTGGTTATAAAAATTTATTGAGGCTTTGATGACTTTACATTCGTATGCAAAGACAGGAATCGAGTTAACCGAGGAAATCAGAAACAATGCTATGTTAATTCAGCAATCCCACTACGAAACATGTAAACGTTCAACTTTTTCTTACGATGCAAAATGTGTCACTGCCGTGATGTACAAATTCCGATTATAAGGTATACATGAAAATTAACGTTTTATGGTATTTTTCCAAATAAATGATATTAATCTACTAGATTCTTTTTAACTATTAATTAACAAATCTTGCTTCAACTCCCAAATCAGAGCCAGTGTTTTTAGGAGAACGTCCCAGATTGAACGGTGGAAAGACAAATTTTGTGTGAAAAGAAAATTAAGTTTTTTTACATTTGGAATGCGCGAAACGAGACTACTGACTTCATAAATTGCACTCAGGAATAATTTAGCAGCTTCATAAATTGCAATCAGGAATAAATTAGCAGCATTCGTTTTTACATTTTGTCTGTTTTCACGTTTTATCTCATACACCAGATGAGCATTTAGACATATTGCAATTTAGCTTTTGTTTGACAAAAAACAACTTACTTTTCAAACCTTGCAAATTTCCGGGAAACACTTCTATTGCTTATCACCAAAATAACTTCTATTGCAGAGTTTCAATGCATGCACAGTCTACGCTGCTTGCCGAGATATAAAGTGATGGACGGAAAAGTGAATTGCAACGCAACTTTTATCAAAGATTCTAGCGACGAAGAAGTTTCTTTGCCTGTCTGCTTTGATTCCGAGTTTCAATGCAAATCTACCAAAGGCGTGAGATGCATTCCACGTGAGTGGGTTAATGATGGCGAGCGAGACTGCCAGTT
>JGI24159J19872_10004533_pt1 | contig 17731 bp, 8 predicted proteins | sample Ectturendosymbi4_FD_19872 | JGI IMG/M metagenome (IMG submission 19872) | reverse complement strand
AAATTTTTGTTGTTTCGATTTGATTATTCTGAACCTATCAAAAATTTTAGTTGTGATCCGATTTCACAGATTTGCTAAATGGCAGTGTATATTTTGCCATCATTGGCAAAAGCTCTGCTGAGACTATTTTACAATTCGAACTGTATCCTCCTTTGCCCACATATAACGTTGAGTTCTACTGTAGTAGCAACGTGAACATAGTTAGGTGGTCAGGTTAGTGTCAATTCCTGCTGTGTGAGTGTTCGCTGGTTCTCTCACACTTTCCTTTGGCTTAACTTGTAGAGATCACACGTTACCTTTAATGAGAATGCTTTTATGTAGGCTACTTTTTCAAAAGTTTAAGATTTACGGCAGTGATTTTCAACCTGGAAGTTGTTTTCCTTTTTATAGGGGTCGCGAGAAGCTTCTGATAAACATATTCAAATTTACTTTCAGATTTTATATTTCCTACGTGGAACCACTTTTTGTCGTAGCCAAAATAATAGGATTACCTGGCAGTAGCGCAGGTAATAATTTTGTTCGGAAGCGGCCAGTCAATGACGTCATTAGTCATTGACGTCGTATTGAGACTGAGTCCGACTGTTACTTCCGTTAGTTTATTAAACCAGCTGTAATTGATGCACAGCACCAGCAAAAATCTGAACAAGTTTGTTTCGGGCAAAGGGAAGGCCATGGCCTTTTCGGTCTCATTCTGGCTGCGCTACTTTTACCTGGCAAAGATGATTGCCTACTATTTCATACAAAATTGTTTCAAGTGTGATTACAACCATTACAGTACTGGTGCATTCGGCAACACACGAATAACTTTTTGACCTATGTGCTGCGCTTGTAAATTAGCTATCTGATTGCGGTAGCTAACTTAGGAGTTATTCTAGTTTTGAATGAGTCATGCTGTGGAGTTATTTGTATACGGCACGGGTGGGTCTCCCTCACTGATGCTGTCATGTGTACAAATTTATTAAATGAGTTTTTGTTGGGCATAGTGATATGTTATTTTTGAGTCATTGTGATTTTCGATTGTGTGACACAACAGGATTTCATATGTCTGACTAGAAAATTTCTGAAGGGGGTGGATAGGTTAAATGGAGTTTCAAAATGTGTCGCTGCTTGAAAAATGTTGAAAACAACTGGTTTTGGCTTAAATATTTAGGGGTTAGGTTTAGGGACTAGGTTTCGGGTTTAGGTTTTGAGTCTATGTTTAATGTTGGGTTTACGTTTTGGGTTCATGTTCGGGTTTAGGTTTTGGGTTTGGTTTTAGGTTTAGGGTGTTAGGTCATGTTACAAGGATCTAAGGCTAATCCAAGTGTATCATCCATGTCATATGACCAATGCAACCAATCGGATTATTCCTAATGGCAAAATAACTCTAGCAGTGCTTTTGTCTATGATAGCAAAGTAGACACTGCATTGTTAAGTTTTGGAAATGCCAAAAGATTGTGTCTATTTTGTCTCATGATGCAGAAGCACTGCTGGAACTACTTGGCCTTCAACCAATCATGCTGAAGGCAAAATAGCTCCAGTAGTAGCTTTGCCTCATGAGGCAAAATAAAAGCACGTGGTTTTACATGGGCGGATCAGGATTGGATCGGACTGATGATTTTCAAGAATTTTGTGGATCAGGACTGGACTCGGACTGAAAAATTTCACAGTCCGCTCATCTTTGGTTTGTATTCAGGATTGGATTGTAGATATTGCTTGGCTATGTTTAATGCTAATTGGATTGGAACTTTTATGAATAACAAGATACAACATCGAATGAGACCATTACTCCATCAGACTCGACTCTGACGCGACCAAGTGATGACTCGACTTTGACTCGCCTCGAAAAGATTTTAGATGACTCTGACTAGACTCTCACTCGAAGGACTTGTGACTCCTACTCGGATCTGACTCGACGAAATGACTCGAGTATTCACTGATGTCTTCCTTAAGTTTGGCGGTTCGTGTATATTGATGTCTTATCTTTGGATAGGTTATAAATAAAAGCTCTAAGGTTGCTATAGGCTTTCGAGGAATCAGCCGACCGGGTTCTGCTTTCATCGTTTTACGATGATTCAGACTTGCACATAGCTGTGTTGAATTAACTTCACTCCAGAAGTGAAAGAAGCAAGGAATCAATCAGAAATTTTTGATAGGAATTGATTTCACGTAAAACTACGCATCGTCAGTCCTAACATCTACAAGCAATGCTAACAGGTGTGAAACGTTGAAAGGCCAAAACAAGGTCATGAAAGTAACCAACGTCAAGACTGCAATGAAAAACGTTTTTTTCTGATTAGTCACTGCCGCTAGTGGGCAGCTTTCCAGTGGTAACTCGGTAACAGCAAAGCCTCTGAGGTGGGCTTGGGGATGCGCTGAAGCTTTCCTGGAAACTAGGCTACAATCCGAGTCTTTTGATACTTTGGATGACCTGCTGGGGTTTCAGGTTCCAAAGTTGTGATGTAAGCTAGTAAAAATATTTGACTAATTAGCTAATTAATTAATTTGTTTATTTTATATTATAACTTTTGAACCAAAAACGCTAGAAAGTCGATCAAAGGCTCAAAAGACTCGGACTCGAGCCTAGTTTCCAATGAAAACTTCAGCGAAATACTTTGGTCTAGCGGTTAGGCCCTAGGCCAGGCAACGTGAGCCAAAATGACCCTAGAACTACTTCATTTATGACGTCAGTCACAAAAAATCCGCAACCCCCAACCAAAAAATTTTTTTTCAAGTACAATCTACTAGACTGGCCGATCCATTTGAGCCCTTGAATAGCTCTTTAGCGCAATCGGCGGAGGACCTAGGGCGTTGGTAAGGCAATCGAAAACTGCTGTTTTTTAGGCCGAAATCGAAGTACAAATATATCGTAGACCGGCTCTCAAAGTGTTAATTGCAAAGGGCAGCTCGGGCTCCAATGGATAAGTTCAGGTGAACGAAGTCAAGAGAACACCCACTACGAAAAATAATATTTTAAGTCACCTGCAACATGAACGCTGTGGTAATGTGACTGCATCAAATATAATGTTGAATTCGTAACAGCAACAGAAGAGCAAACCTAGTCGAGTGGAAAATCTCTATTGCCATTTTGCTGAGGGTCACAGGTGCGACTGTCTATAGCTGGCTCAGGGGGATGCAGCAATATGGCTGCAACAACGTGAAAGGCCAGATGGAAAGAAATTATATGAACAGTGACAAGGCCCAATGAAAGGATCCTGGTATAACAACCTTAATAGGTGAAGTGGGTGGTCGCAAAAATAATAGCAAACAAGCTCAGTCGTTGCCGACATATGTAGTGTGGGATAAAGCCCGAGTCACCGCTAACATACGTAGTGTGGGATACGGCTATGACTTCCTAGAAATTCAGTGAGCTTTCTGCAATGTGGCCGTGCTGTGCACATGTACGATGGCCATATTCATGCACTGTGCACATGTATGATGACCATATTCTGCGACCAGGAGTGCAGTACTAAAAAAGATGTGTGGGAACGCCGTTCCCACCCCTGATTTAGGTTAAAACTGAACTCTAATACCAAATATCGCTCAGATGCCCGCACACACCAAAATCTCCTTTAGTTCTCACAGTCTACTCAGGTAAGGTGTAACCTACTTCGCAACGGCCTGATAACTTCAAGACTAATTACTCCTCTGAAACAAAGATAGCAGAGTTGCGACAAATGCCATAATCAAACGCAGCATGGAGTACGCAAATGCCATTGTTGATGTCATAAAGAGTGATTACACAACCATGTTACAGTGCTATACTTGAGTTGACTGGTCATTTATTCATTTAAGCTGCTCCAGGCGCTACATGTAGAAACTGGAATGAAAAACCTAAGTCTTCAAGTAACATTGCTAGTGCAAAAGGTGTGGGAACGCATTCCCACAACAAGAAAGGTGTGTGAATGTCATTCTCACCCCATTACACCCCTGCTTGTGACACACTATTGTTTTTAAATGCGGCTTGGCAGCTACAGGCCACAATATGGCGTAGACTTCTCTGAAGCTTTCAGCTGAAATGTGCTTGGAGAACAATCTGTAAGAACAGTTTCATGCAGGTTTTCTTCATTTGAAGCCGAGTTGGGCTTTTGGAAATATAATGCTATTTTTCTTATTTTCCAAGTGGAGGAGGCATTATTATGTCTAAAAAGTTCACAGTGAAAGGCTGTAAACTCACAAATTTATGAACTTCCAAGCTTCTTACTTCACATTAAATAATTCGTAAATTTTTGTAAAGACTGTATTTTGTGGACAACTTGTCACTCTGATTGTCATGCAACATGCAGAAATTCTTGCAGAACACCAGACTCATGTCACGGAAAAATGAGATTGGTACAAAACAATTGCGATAAACTTTCAATAGAAGCAGCTAAGATTGGTGATAGTACCAAAAAAACAATACAGTTATACGAAAAGAATAAAGCACAATTGCAGCGAGAAACTCGCTGAGTAAACACAACATTGTTCCAAGTACTTCAAACTTTACTTCATCCATATAGTTAGTATGCTTAGACCAACGATGCATTTACTTCACATGTTTCTTGCTGACATTTCATATTGGTCTTAGTGGATAACCATATTCTTTTCTGTTCCCGTCACCCAGCCTAGCTGCTTCTACTGAAAATTTATCACTTCTGTTATGTAACAGTCCCACAATAAGATCATCATTTGTCGTTTTAGCTTGAGCTAAACTAGCATAGCCTTGCATTGTTTCGTAGCTATATGACAATTTAACGGCCAAAGAAAATAACATTCAAAACATTTAGCACACGAGAAATGACCATTTACTTAGCAATGACATAGCAAAAGATCTTGTGATCACCTGGTCTAACTGTACCATCTACCCATTCAAAACTAGCATATATCTGTAATTGTTGCCAACCCCTTTTGATTATTTCTAGTTGTGCCACTGAGCTGTAATTTTGTGCAATGGAAGTGGTTTGAAATATATGCTTCCAAATCAGGGTTGTTGTGAAAAAACAATCCAAAAACACCCACCTGGGTTTTTTTTTAAAAGCCCACTAAAAAAAACAATAAAACCCACCAAAAAAACACTCTTTAATTTTCGTTTGAAAAATCTACTAAGAAATAAAAAATAAAAGGAGCAGGACACTTGTTCAGTTAAATAAAACAAACAGCAATGAAATTTAAAGGACTCAAAAAAAGAGAAGAATAAATTGAAGAGTTTGAGTAAATTCTAATGGTTATCTTCTTCAGCTCTGCACAATCAGTGTATTCTAACCAATTTTTCTGCGGTCTCTGCATCTAAACTTTTCCTGATTTTAACAAATCATATGTTGAAAAAACACACTCTGTAGATGCTGAAGTAGCAGGGCATGCACATAAACTTGACACGAAACTGCAGAGTTTGTGTGGGAATAGTTTCTGTTTACTGTGCGCATGCTTGCCAAGCCTTACAACGTAGGAGTGAACTGACCAACAACACTTTGCGAAAACAAAGAAAGATGGGGTACATATCTTTACCCTCAATTTTGAATGCCATAATAGATATAACAAGTTGTTATTGTGTAATTCTGAAAATAGTGATATTGCATGATGCAATAAAAGCAATTCAGAATGGGCTTTTCTGTTTTCCTAAACAAAGAACAAAATCTTGTTTCTTTTCAAAAAACTCAAAAAACGTTTTTTTTTAAAAAAAAAACAGGTTTGGTTCGGTTCTTTTGAAAAAAACTGGGTTTTTCCCATCTCTTTCCCAAACGCTAAGCAATGTATTGCAAACGTTTATGTAAGTATGTTTAGGCATATTGATGAAGTTCAATTGCTTAGTGTTAGCTGCTTTTATTGTCTCAAGAAATGCTTCCAATGAAGTGAAACTTTTGCAAAAAAGTGGCTCCAAAAGGCCCAGGCTTGTTGCAGTGGTGTGTAACCTAAAATGTTAAGGAAATGATTTGATACATTGGCAACTGATTAGTATAAAAACAACAAAACGTTTGCCAGGTATACCCATTTAGCCTAACGCTAGAAAACGCCTCACAGTATCTACCTTCTGGGATTTGAATTTCCTTCCAAACCTATGCAGTAACCGTGGATATAGCCACGGGGAAACCACCCAGTATCCAATGTGTTAATTCTGGAAACAAATTAATATAACCAACAACCCATTTAAGTAACCACACAACCTTCACACAGCAACAGATATTAGGTAGTGCAATGGCAAACTAACCTGATCAAATCTGCTAAGGCTGTCAACTTTCTTTCAACCTCAAATGTTATTTTCAACCTCAAATGTCATTACACACTAAAATCTGATACCTAAATGTCATTAAACATTTTAGAAAACAGGTTCACATGTCATGTTTAAGTTTTTGGAGCTCATTTTTATGCAGTGGCTAAGCATTGTTGAAGTTGTATTCATTTCTGTATGAATAGCTTCATTTTGTAGAATACAGTGATTTTAATAAGGTACTTTTCAGAACCTTGCACCTAAGACCAAATCCAACATAACCTATGGTAGCTTTATTTTGTCAGAACTTCTTGCAAGCTCACTTGGTTTATTCAAATGCTTGGTTGTTTCAACTGCTCAGGTTTGTGCAAAGCTGAACAGAATTTTGTGCCGTATGAATGATCCATGCTAATATAATGTTGAATGTCAACAAACATTTAATTTACGGTAACATGAATTAACACATTAAAGCTAATACAAACTGCAACTGTTTAACATCACGCAAAGCAAATCATGTTGAAGGTTTCTTAAATAATATCAATCACTACAGTAGATTTAATCAGAAATCATTGGTTCTATTGACTGTTGCTACATTACTATGCTAGTTTATGTCATCCAGCTGTCGTTCTACTTGGAGGCTAGTATCAATTGATTTAACAGAATAATACTTCACAAGCTAAGTTTAAAAAGAAGCTTTGGCCTTTTACATGATGGCAGCTAGACACCTTTGTACCTTAAAGCAAAAGAAATGAATCTGTATCATTGCTAAGAACTCGCAAAAAATTGTCATATGTGGAACTATAACAGTTTAGATAATTAAAATCCAACATGTATGGTCATAAATCATAATTTCATTATGACATAGACATACATCACCTGCAAAACTCTAAACAGCTTTACAGTTTTAATAACAAATGCCTAAAAAACACTCGAAAAAATCACCACACAACTAATGGTAAAAACAGTACCTTCAAGCTTGTTCGAAAATCTTTTTCAATATTAAAATCTTGAATGTCTTCTTCTAGTGCAGCAATATCACTGCCTAAATCCATCATTTTGAGGCTTGTAAGAAGTGGACGGATAATGAAATAGGTTTTAACAATCAAATAACAACTTGAGGTATGGTCAGAGTGGGCATTATTTCACAATGCTATGGCATATCATGAGACAAAAAGCTAAAATACATAAATTCAACATCTGAAACAAAACAATATGGTAGTAGCCATACAAATAGCACTCAGAAGTAGCAGGTTTGTGTGATGCCACTTTCAATCTAATGTTTTTCATTGCACAAGCAAACAGTCTAACAGAAAGCAACGACAAATTTGCTACACTTCTCTTAAGCATCTTTCTTGAATGCTGTAGTAACGCAGAAAAACTACACTAACAGGAAGGAAAATCTGTTCTCATAAGCTAAACATGATCAATCATATATTACCATGATACATCAAATTAACACTTACTAAATCAAATTATTTGTTATTGTTTTTTATTTTTTTATGGAATAAATAATCAGGAAGTAAAACCTACGGATGCATGAAAAGTGGTACACTCCAAACCAATACAACAAAATAATGGAATTCACTTTTTGCACAAGAACAAAGAAAACATATTCAGTTAACATTTGGAAAAAGTATACACACTTCCTTACTACTTGTTATGAAAAACCCACCTAAAGCTGCACTTTGTTTTGTAAGTCTGCTTGAGACAAGCAAAAGCATAAAAATTATTCCTGCTACTAACTGGCTGGTTCGAGTCATTTTTTTTATGTAATCAAACAAAAAAATTACATAAAAATGTAGTTTACAAAGCATATCTAAAAGTCATTCGTGAAATTATAATTTCATACAGTAAAAAGATATAAACAGATACAATGATCTTTAATATTACAGACTACGCAATTCTTGATATCCATTCATTTAGCAAAACACTATATCAGGTTTTTTTTAGGGCGTTTTATGGACCCGATTCAGGTCCCTAGAATTTCAAATTGGGTCCCTAGAATCAGAGAAAACTATCATCGGGTCCATAAAATCAAAGAAAATCGGAATCATAGAAATCAGGTCCCTACAGATCCAAACCGGGTCCCTAACATTTCCATTGAAAAAAACCTTGCACTATATTTAATTTTTGCAAATTATCCTTTGGCAAACCACAAGGAAAATTCTATAGATGGTACAGAAAATGCATGCATACTTTCAGAAAAAGCATTTCCACATTTCTCCAAAATTCTGTCAAAGCATTAAACCTTACACATTAACATAATCTGCTTTTATACCATAACAATATGCTAATCATCACGTGGCCAGAAAATCAAATAAATTTTGATTGCTACTGCTGCTATTTGTTGATCCATACTTCAGAATGCAATAAAAAAGAAGATAAAAACTCCAGGTTTAATGCAATCAACATTAACAACAGCTCCTTCAAGCTGTGCATCAGAAATAACACAAGTTTGCGAATTCAGAAATTAAACATTCACAAGTACACTGTTTCTCATTTTCGTCAATCAAATACAACTGCGTAACTGATACAAATTCCATATCAACACCTTCCCTACAGATTGGTGAGGTAGCATGCCAAACGTCTCCTATCGGTATGTTTTTTGGCAATTGTCCTCAAAATTTTCCCACGTTCACAGGTCTGTCTTTGAAAAGCCGCCAAAGCACAAAAATTCGCACTGCTATCATTTGGGAAGCATGTAAGCACAAGAGTCGGTCCAGCGCTTGTCACAGGTCAAACATCAGCTTGCCATTTTGCCTATGCCTTTCCCTTATGCAATCTACAGTGCTTCAAATATTCAAAATTTTAAATATACTGTAACATGCTTTCCAATTACACTATATTCATTGAGATTCATGATGCATACAAAAGCAAACCTACCAACAGTCTCAATGGAGCTGTGTTTTCATGAGAATTTTTTCTTTCAAATTTATAGCCTAGAGAAACTGACAGGTGAACCTGCAGATAGAATAGTATACATACATGCAATGGCAGTCCACTGATCAATCAACACTAAAAACCTTACATTCTGCTCCATCATCTTTTGCAGGCCTTCTTACTAAAGCAGTAGACAAGTTGACTGCATGCTCACACATAGCTAAATGACATGCTAGGTATTTGTCTGAAAGCAAGCTAAATTTGGGTTATGGAAGTATTGATCTCTGAGATTTTACAAAGAAATATCATTTTGTAATTCAAGATGTGTAATCATTCCAATTGAATTAAAGCCATACATCCAGTCACATTGTATTACAAGAATGATGAAAATGACCTTATCCAAAATCCATGTGTTTTATTTCAGATGATCTGTGTCATGACACTGCATTTGTTTATAAAATTTTCCAACATATCATAACTTTTATAAATCATTAATTGAATGAAAAAATAAAGACATTGTATAATTTTCAGATGGGTGTGCAGTTCAATATAAAAATTATATAAATCTCCTAAACCTTGTTACCACAAAACTAATTTTGAAATGGATTGTTCTTGGACTTGCTTTGCCACTAGTCATGGCAAATCTCCTTGCGATGGAGTAGGAGGAATAGTAAAACGATTGGTGACTAGAGCAAGTCTTCAAAGATCTTACATAAATCAAATTCTCAATTTTAATTAATTAGCGAAATTTTGCAAATAGCACATAAGTGGCATACAATTTTTTGACATTCATACATGTGAGCTTGAAACATTTTGACAGGATCTTACTGAAGGGAATGCCCAAGGGTCCACAGTTCATGGCAGACAATCTTTCCACCATTTTGAACCACAGGCTTTAAATACCATTGCATTCAAAAGGACCAGTAATGATCCAGAATTTTATAGATTGTTCAAATTCTTTTATATTACTACCCATTTTTCTTTCAAAGTTGGTGATAATGTTCCATGCACATATGATTCAAATATGTGGATTGGTGTGGTGTGTGAAATCTTCAGAGAAGGTGATGTTAACATTAAATTTATGGCACCTTGAGGACAATGAGCATTGTCCTTCCCAGTACTTCTACCGTTGTGATCCTTTCGAACACATTATGTGTAGTCTCACCTCCTACCCCAGCAACAATATCTGAATATAACTATCAAATTAAAAAACTTCACTTGCAAAAAATTTTACACACTTTCAATGAGCTGGTGTGGAAATAAACACATATTTGCATTATGCTGTTCATTAACTTTCCTATACTCTATCTAATTGTACCTGTGGATTCTCTTTTCCCATGTTTGTCTGTTCATCGACAAGAATCAAAAAGTGCTGCATATCAAGAATGGGCTGGTTATGTGACTTGCTTTGATTGGTTCTTTTGTTTTATTTGTATGTGCATCTTTTACCTTGATTGATGAAACAGTGCTTCCGCATTGTGTATGCTTCATTCTATTTTGTGGCTAGTCATCAATAAAATATAACAAAATTTAGACAAACACTATGAGACATTATTGTTAAATGTACACATGACTCATATGCATATACATTTGTAGAAATGATAAAAGCACAATACTTATATTTATGTTTTAAATTTTTATATTAAAGTCACTAACATTTTGTGATATTTAAAGTCACTGATGTTGCTGTAGACAAGACTTACATCAAACAAAATTGGAAACTATAGTGCCACATTTGCTTTGTTCAATGAAAACAAATATTTTTTGCAACTTTTTGCCAACACCCTAAAAAATTATCTCAAAGTTGGGGCATAAAAAAATTAAAAGATTTCAACTCAACATCTCTCATTGAACTCTTCATCTTAGCAATATTTTAACTTTAAAAATTAATTCCTTGGGTCAGAAAATGGTGAAGTACCTGCTTTCATTGTAAAAATGCTTCAAGGTAAAAAGTTATTGCCAAAAATTGAATGTGAAAAATGAAAAATTGGTTGTGCTCACCCCTAAAAGTCCACATAGTGGCCAAAAATTCCCAATGCTGCACCTCGGCCACCAGTGAAGATATTTCAAAAATTATTTTGCAGTGATTATAACTTTTCTATCTCTATCACATGTGTAAGAATTAGCAAAATCCATGACTAGCGGCTACAAGGTGTCTTTGATTAGAAATGGATTGCCCCCAACATAGAAACATTTGTGCAATGTTCATTGCCTGAAAAGCTTTAAACCCTGGCTACTACGATTTTTGTTCCTTGCGAAAGTCAAGCATACCAATGGTCTCAGCTGCATTTTGTTGAGATTTTTTCTTGGGAAGTTCTAGCCCAGTGGTTATTAACCTGGGGTAAATTTACACCTGGCATAAATTTTATCTTCCAAGGGGGTACATTTAGTGAAACATAAACAGCATCAAATGTAAATTTATATAAATCATTCTAAACTGAAGGAGTTTGTTAGTTTTGCATTTTCAACAAACAAGCACTGAGTGTATTGGGGGTAAATCTGGTAATCTTGTTAAAAAACACTGTTCTAGCCTAACGATAGTGCCAAAAGCAGCCTGAAGTAGAAAAAACAAAACATTTTTTCTATGTTCACTGCTTGGAAAGATACAAACCTATCAATGCATTGGTTGATGCTGGATTTACTACAATTTTTGTTTTTTTCAAAAATCAAACTTGCTAATGTTCTCAATGGAACTGCTTTTGCATAAGAATTATTTCTTGAGAATTTCTCGCCTAGCCATAATTATCAATGATGCAGCGTTTCATGTGTAAACAAACACAAAATATTTAGATCAATGCTTATCGCTTTAAATTTTATAAACTTACCCACAGTGTCAACCCTGCTCAATTGTGTGAAAACTTTCACTATTGGTATTCATGGCCAAAGTGGCCAATGACAGTAACTGTGGCCTAATTGACCAAACTTTCACCATTGGTAACCTTGGCCAAAATGGCCAAGAAAAATTGTCAGACGTCCATAGAAAACTTTACTTAAAATCAAATGCCAAGCTTTTTTGTGGACGTCTGACATTTTTTCTTGGCCTTTTTGGCTAAGGTTACTACCAACAGTAAGAAAGTTTTGGTTTTACTTGGCTTTTTTGGCCAAGGTCAACAATGGTGAAAGTTTTGGTTTTTCTTGGCCTTTTTGGCCAAGGTTTCCAATGGCAAAAGTTTTGGTCATTTTGGCCACGGTTACTTTTATTGGCCACTTTGGCTATGAATACCAATGGTCAAAGTTACCTGATTTGGTTTGCCTTTGAGCAACCGCGGGTATCCCGCTCTGCCAAACAGAAGTTTGTGTTCGCTAGAGGCAATCATTGGCACCCTGCGGTGCAAACAAGAGTTTGTGCTCCAGAAGGCAACTGTTGGCATGGGTTTGAAGTACAATTATATTCATATACCAGTACGCAACTGATGGCAAGAAAGTACAAATACATTCGTACCATGGTAGGGAAGGTGTTAACAGATATATCTGAGCAGTGTTGCTTATCCTCAATAATACAAGTTGCATTGATTTGACACAGCACGCCAATTTACATAAGATGTAATAAATGTGCTTTCCTACATACAAGAAAAACTGAATGTGATAAACACCAAACCCATTTTGTATCAATGACAAATCGAAAGCCAGTAAGATCAAGAAGTCTGTCATGCATACACAAAAAAAATTTATACACAAAATGCAGTTGCTGCAACCAACAAAACAAACTCACAAGCAACAATATTAGAAACAGATCACTCTGTGAATAACACAGGCTACAGATGAACGTTTTACATTTATAATGAGGCAAGATGGGCCCAAGCAAAATGTGTTTTCTGAAACACATCACAATACATACAATTTCATTTATAAACATGTTACACTACATCAAAATTATTAATTGGGTGAGTATATCAGCACATGCAAAACACAGATCTATAGCTGAGACACCAAGACATGTTCAACTTGCAAGACAAATTGCTATTCCACTGTTGTTGCGATTTACTAGTATATATTGTTCTTGAATACAGTATTTTACCAAACATATTGCCACAATCTGTTGTTTTTTTTTCATTTTATGGCAGTTGCTATGATCTCTTCTTCTCTTATGGCTAGAACATAATTGCTCTAAGGTAATCTTTTTTACAAACTATTATGACACTGACTTAATGGAGTATTGATAATATACCTGCAACACAATAAATGATTTGACACCTATAGTGGAAGTACACCAGGCTATATAACAGGCATGCGTTTGTTGAAGTATCACTCAGACTTACTCAAATTGTGTATTTGGTGAGCCTTTAACAAATGACACAGGTTTGATCACACTTTAATGTGACAGAGGAGATTAGCAAAAACTGTGAAATACTTTGCAACATGAAATGCACAGTGGTATCTGGTGGCAAGTTACAAAACATAGATATATCATCCTCAGCGAATGTTTGACCATGTTCTTGGGTCCCATCTTTTTTGTACACCTCAATTGCACCACGCACAACCATATCTACGTCAAGTCTTGAATTGAAAGTCACTTCTGGGTTTCTTTCAAGCACAGTAGCTGTAACCATCAGCATTTCCATTATTAAATGTCGCAACTCAGGTCTGTGAAGCCCAGTGAATAAGCCTTCCACTTTCTTCCACCATGCAACTTCATGCTTACCCATATCAGACAGGGTTGGCTGCTGTGGTAAATGATGACTGTTCACAATGATTCCATCAGGACTACGCTGCAATATCAACCAGACTTTGGCATAAAAATTTGAAGGAGGTTTGTTTAAAGAACCAACAATCTTTTTCTTTTGCAACCAAGTCAAATCTGTATGTTTGTGCACAGTCAATACTTCAATGAGCAAACGTTTAATAGCACTCGGAGAAAGATCATGAACATCAAGTTCACCAGGAATATGAGAAGGCTGTTCAATCAAACAGCATTTGTATTTCAACAGCAAACGCATAGCATGTGCTAGCCAACCTATTCTGACCTGCAGCATGCCATCAAACAGCCGTGGTTGCTTGTTGATGACTGCACCGACATGCAGAACAAGTTCTTGCTGCAAACATGCTTCACGTTCATCATGTGGGGTGCAAAGAGTGTAGAGAATGTCTTTTATAACAGATGGTGGCAGTGGATTATTAATAACACATTCCTCATGACCAAAAACACCCAAAGAAACATGCTTATCATGAACAAGTACGGAAGTTATGGAAGGTGCAAGGCTGTCAACAACTTTGTGGCACAAGCTTGCTGTATAACGAACCAAACTCCATAGTTGCTGTTTTGCAGCCCACCTGCACAACTGATTGAGTCGCTCATAGCAAGTGCCATGACCAGTGTCATAAGTAAGGCCCTCTCGTTTGCTGAGAGCACCATATAGAATGGCTAAAGCTGGACCTGACTGGAAATCTCTCAGATGACTGACGATATTTGCTGTGGGCTGGTTACGAATATTATGAGCACGTCGCAACTCATCATCCACATCATCATTTATCCTTGTCAAGTTTGAGTATGAGCCACTTGTTCTCCTAAAAGGCAGATGTGCAACAGTGTCATGCTCTCTTCCGGTAAATGGTTTAACATCATCATCATTGCAATTGAGCTTATCTTCACGCTTAACAAACTCCAAATGCTCCACAACAGATGAAGCAACAAATGACTGCACCCTACCCAAACATACTTTGATACCTTCCCATTCTCCTTGCTTTAGACTACTGAGAACATCTAGCATGGGTCCAAGTCGATTTTCTTCAGTGATATCTTCTCGTAACAAAAATATAAACAATGGTCGCATCGACATTCGCCAGTAACTACTAACAAACTGAAGTGAATGTTGCAGATCATCAATTAAAGTCTGAGTGTCATATGCCATGTAAAAGTCACCAGTGTCAAACATCAAAGGGTAGCAAACCACAGTTTTACCCTGAATTCTGTATATTTTGCATGTCCCTAGAGCACCAATTGGTCGTCTAGGCCTGCCAGATATTTTTAGCTTTTCATTTGCACCAAGCTGCAAATAAGCATTCACTAACTTTTGTGATGGCCATATCTGGATAGGTTCAACTTGTTCAGGAGTTTGTGTAGCAAACCCATAGGTGGAAAGAATGCTCTGAAGATGTGTGTTTTCTGTTATAAGTGACACTTGAATAATTGTATCACTTATTACACCAGAGAATGTTGAGTACCTCATACTCACCTTGTGCCTTTCCGGAAGAGGAAGATACCGACGTATAGGATCTAACTCACTGCTACCAATCAAGTCGTCCAACAATAGCTGTGAAATTGTCCAAAGTGCCTGGCCCCATAAAAACACTGGAGACTCATCAAAAAGCCCACAACTGCATAATTTTTTAACAGACCCAGGGTTTTTTCTTTCATCATCCACATGCTCCTTAGAAACATAATAAAATCTTGGTAGCAACATATATCCATCTTCAAGAGAAACCATGAGAGGCAAAAGTTTTTTCAAATACTTTTGAATCTGCTCCTCATTTTTAGTGAGAATCCCATCAAGAATACGGTACACGAAAAATATGGGCCATTCACACTCAATGTTCTGAAAGAGTTTGATTTCAGCAGGCTCATAGTATGTTCTTGAACGGTTTTCAACACAACTCATATAGCCATCACCCAAAAACCGCTTCATTCCATATTCTCCTTCTAGCTGTTCAACAACACTAGAAACAGTTGCAACTTGCAAATTTTCTTCATCTACTGCATAGAAGGGAAAAGACACAGTTGGCAAAAGAGCAGCATCAACATTTTTTGAGTTTGATTCTCTTGGAAGAAGGGAGTCCATAACTGTTCTGTTTCGATTATGAGCATCAATGTCAACCCACAGTACAGACCAAGGTGCTCCTTTATGTTTGCCAAACACATTAAAACCATTTGCAGATTCAAGAGCAGCCTTGGCAGCACCAACTGAACTTGCATGAAGCTCACAGCTGCCATTGTTATATTTACTTCCACGTTCCCACAAACCAAAGTCAGGCACACGATAAGCACGTTCTAGATAATAAACAAGATTCTGTATAAAGGCAACTTCATCAGTGTTAAAAATAATTTGCAAGCCAGAAGCAGACATTTGAACTAGATACAAAACAAATAAAGCAACTACATCTAACTGGAGGTGATGGTAGTCATCTGTAATTGGATCACCAGAAATATGATCAAACTTGCAGTGCAAGGCTGCATCAACACTTTGAGTTAGTTTAAATTTTTCGACTTTCTCAGATTGACGCATGTAGCAAAACAAAATGCCTCTCATGCATTTCACAACACAATGCTCTATTTCATATGTTCTTCCATTGTCATCATCAACTCTTCTGTAAGCCAAAGCTAGAGCCCACAAAGCTGCACCGCAGTAAACACTGTCCCTAACATGGGCTTCCTTGTTGCAGGAAAAAAGGCCAGTGGAAGCACTCTGATAAGGAAGCAGCAACCTTTTGACTTCTAGGTAGTACTTATTCAACTTTCTTTTGGTTTCTTCATACAGCTCATATTCTGCGTATTTCATTGACGCAGGATACTCCATTGATTTTGACAGACAACACCAGCAGAAATCAAACTTATATAATCAAAAAACTAATACGCTATAAGTTACTTCTACATTCCTTAGCTATAAAATATTTTGCACGCACAATAAGTTAGTTGCCTATGATACAAGTTAGTTCACTTCTTCCTGCTCTTATTCAATCGACATATTTGCATATGAATACACTTATATGTCACATCACTGGCACTGAGTACCAACAATGTAATTGTGCTATGCACCTGCTTATTCTTGATGTCCATATTGCATTTAAGTTTCTCGCTACTCTTAAGAAAATGATTCCCAAGTTGCAAAGAGACAAAAGAAGGCTACAATGAAAATAGCACAACATTTTCTTTAACTTATTTACATGGTATACTATTTCATATATTCATGGCATCAAAACAGATTTGGCACATCTGAAAAAATCCCAAACTCAGCACTTGACGCATAGTATATATTTTTGGTTTAACTCAGTCTTTCAATTACTGAACATGCTATTGAACATTACTACGCAACATCAAATATTTATCAGCTTACCAACCAGCAGAATTTTGCTATTAAACAGAGTGAACTAGTCACCACAAATTTAATTTTGTAATCAAATGACAGATGCCTCACAGAGATACAAATGCTTGACGCAACACAAAAAACAAAAATCCTTTGAAGTCAGACACTGAAAAATGCCACGTTCTTGCATAATTTGTTTAATGTTCAGCAGGTTGTGTCTACAATGCACCCAATGGCCTAAGAAAAATAATGATTAACAAAACCAAACTTACTTTACACATTCTTGAACTACTCTATTTAAAAGAATGCCTGCCTGAGTTAAGCAATGGATATAATGAAATAAAAGTGTCAACTGAGTTTATTGAAGTTCTTAATGCAACTAAATTATTCAAGTGAGGTAAAAAAAATTTTGCAATGTTGGGGAAAATAATCTACCCCCCTTAAACTATTGAAAAGAAAAAACGTTTCAAACTGCAGAGGCATTCATTGAGACATTGTCTGTAGCATATTTGTTCCAGCCTAAATCCTCAAATAAGGTTTGCAGCTTTGTTTGAAAATTAATCATGATATTAAAAATATCTGGGAATTGTATTGGATACTGAGCTCTCAGATGACAAAGACATTCAGAGACAACTGCGATATCAATATTGTGCAGCAAACAAGCTGCGAG
>JGI24159J19872_10004531_pt1 | contig 17736 bp, 14 predicted proteins | sample Ectturendosymbi4_FD_19872 | JGI IMG/M metagenome (IMG submission 19872) | reverse complement strand
CTTGACAACGTTTACGTATTGTATTGCTGCTTGTTTTATATTTTTTCTTATCATACATTCGATTTTAGTGCAAAGAAAAATTTTGGCACTTTGAAACCCCCCCATGAAAATTTTCTGCGTACGCCACTGGGCCAACGTGGTTTGTTTTGAAAAAATGGCGCCGAAAGTTGGCAGAATAACATGAAGTGGACAAAGTTTTTCGGGCAAGTTTGGGGAAATTTGGGGAAATATCCTTCGCAACCCCAAAATTTGTCTGCTCCTACACCTACGCATACGCACTACGAAGATAAGCACCCGAAATTCCGTCATTGTGTTTTACACCATTTGTGCCTGATTGTGTTCTGCATGAGTAATCGAGCGAAAATGGATTTTGGAGACCGGCTGCGCGAACTATGCCTTTGGTTCCACAAGTGACCTTTGGACTCTGCGTCTAACCTTCGTGAGATTGACTTCCTACTTCATAAATTAGCCTACCTGACCTTTACCCACTGCGAGTGAGAAAGAACTCAGCCTGTCCAGTGAGTCAATACTGTATTTTTTTCGCAAATCATACTGAGACTGCACGGTGTAATCCAGCTTACTACGGTACAGAATACTGTGCATTGTACAGAGAATGCTGTATGCAACTCCAGGCTGGTTGATCGATACAGTTCAGAAAGTCTATAACTGTGTTGTGTACGATCTTCACTAAAGCAGATACACACAGTACTTTAATACTAATTTTTTTCTAACATCCACCAACAAGTATCAACAAAAATACATGCAAACAAAAAATTGGAAAAGCAAGCTAGCAACTGAATATATACTACTGTTACTGTACCCCAAAATCAAAAATAGCACAAATGAAGTCACCCATGGGGTGGCAAACATAAACAAATTAATCCCACGACATTTCAATTGAACAACTAAAAAAACAAATGTTAAATCGTAAACATAACAGTCATTAACATAACACAGATGATGGCAAGCAATGGGTGAAGAGTTGACGTACAGTAACAGTACAGAAATGAGCAGGTGAAGCATACACATTAGTGATAGAAGTAAGCAACACAAATAACAAGGGTTGAGGCAGAGAGTAATGCAGTAAACATAACTTTTCAAAATAAAAGCATATATCAAAGGCAAAAAATAATGTTTATCCACCATTAGCTAATCGTGAAGTAGTACAATTTGAGTTACGCATGGACCATATGAGGTACCACAGTTGCATGTATGTTCCACCAGGCACACAATCATTATGGTGAAAGCATAGGTGAAAGTTTCGAGTAGGCTTGCGGCTTTTCTAAACTGCTTCCCTTCATATATAAAATAATGCGGCGGTGTAATATTGTTATAATATTCATTATGACCAAGGTCAAGTTTATTTGTACTTTTGTTTTGTATGACTTAAACCAAGTGAATTACACCCTCATTACAGATTCATAACAAAAATGTACAGTGGAAAAAACACATCTAAGATGGAAGAAGAGATCAGTGATGTGCAAATAGCAGCCAGAAAACTTGAAGTTGGTCTGGGAAAGTTTGGCTGAACATGGCTGCATGTGCTAAAAATTGCTTGTAAAAGAAAAATCAATTGTTTTTCCATATTACAAATCGCCNCATGTGGCCAAAAACAAATGCATTGATTGATCGATTGCCAAATTGCATGTGGGCCATAAGAACAGCTTGCAAGTGAACTTGGTCATCGCCTCACTAGAGTAGACCTGACCTTTATATCGGACACATTTAGCAAAAATTATTTTAGCAAAAACCTATGGACTGCTTTTCTTAATTTAAATAGTTTGTTTTTGAGAAACTTGAGATAGATCTTCATCTTGATATTCAGTTGAGTTTCAGTTCACCAGTTACACTGAATTTGGAAGGTTATTTTTGTTTAGATATGATAGATTTTATTACTGTACAACTAACCTTTTACAGTATGGATATATATGTTCAGTATAGCCTGCTTGGTCTTTTGAAATTTTTAAATGAAAATTATAATTTGGGAGGATAGTCCAGCTTGTTATTCTATAGTGAAGATAAAAGTGTACCAGGTTGCAGTGATACAGTATTAAGAAGGTAAGCAATTTTCTAAGAAACAAATTATGTGAAAGATAGCACTTCAAGCAGTTGTTAGTTACTATTTGGGAAGTTGTGTTTAGGGTCATTCCATGCCAAATCAACCCAAAAAAGACAATTCTAAACCCTACCCTTTCAGAATGTAATGAAATTTGGTATACATGTTGGTTTTGGCCACCAAACGTCAAATCTAAAGATTACGCTGATCGGATAATCGGTTTCCGAGATATGGGGGGTTAATTTTTTGAAAATTTAGAGAAAATAAAGGGGGGCGCACAACTTCAAAGGCCCATATGTTTTGAACTAGTGGTCCAATGGGGAAAAGTAAGGTATCTTTGAAAAAGGAAAAAGCCAGGAATTCAAATCTGACATCATTTTTGTGATTTGGGTAAATTTTGCAGTGATGACCTTTTGACCTATATTTTGACCTTGAAATTGACCCCGTGGATCAATTTAAATGCTGATGACCATCGGATATCACAGCCCTATTTGTTTCCTACAATATATCAAAATAGGGAATACGTAAAATTTTTTGTTTTTGCGTAATAACAAATTGAAATTAGCATATGGAGACAATTTTGATTAAGTTCACGCAAATCAAATGCAGAGCAAGTCTTCTAAATGCCATCATTTTGCCATGCACATCTTCAATGCCAGGGTTAGAGTTACAGTTTTTTTTTAGGACACTGCAGAAGGTCAAATTAACATGGTAAAAGTATATTTCCATGGTGAAATGAACATGTTAAAAGGTTATGTACCCAACTGAATGTATGTAACCTACACTATATTCTGATATGAAACGTGGTTTTTAAGGTACATAAGATTGTTAACATGTCTGTATCGATTGGTTAGTTAAGTTTTTACATTGATGTCAACCCCTGGAACCAGAAAAAACACATACCACTAAGCAGAATATTTTACTGGTAAGATAGGAAGATAAAATATCAAAATGTACCCTATCAAAACAATTTGTTTCCACATGAGCAAGAATTGCTTAAGTTTTCATTGTAATTAAGAAATTGTAGTGATCCGTTTATTATTCTTCCAAACAAGGAAAGGACAAAATAATTGCAGGTCCTTTGTAGCCATGAGAAACTAAAAAATCTACCTCCAAATGTAATTCCACGTAAAAAACACTGCAGCACATTTGCAATTAGACTGAATAAAGAAATGAAAGATATGCCAAGTTCTGCACAAACTGGAGGCTCTACTGTATCAAATGCTGGTGTACTAAAACATGAAAAGGAAGAATTAATGGATACAAGTTCATCACAACAGGATATCAATGATGTTGGTAGTGTCACTATTGGTTCTTAAAAAGACATTTTGCTTGTAGAATTAAATGGAAGAAGTTGATGGGGAAACAGAAGCTTCTAAAACCGGCACTGAAATTAAAATATTGTATTGAGTAGACCTACGAAGTTGAATTGCAGTCATCTGGCTCAGAATTAGATGAGAACAACAAAAATATTGTTTGTTTCATGCCATGTTGGAAGGACTGCAAGAAATAATCAAATGATCCTCTTTTTGTATAGAACGTGTTCTAATTTTAACCCACCCCCCTTCACCACAGAAAGAAAAATAAAAGAATTTGGTGCCTCAAACCACTTAGTAAAGAAGAACAGAGCATAAAGAAAAGGACATTTTTAGAAGAGGGCACCAAGAACAAGGGCAAAGTAATGTCACCTGAGCTGAAAGATGAAAACAGTTGAATATTTCCTGGGAAAAAAGGGGTTTTCGTGGCAAGGATGGTGAAAAAATCCTAGACTACTCTCCTAGAATACCTTTTTCTTTCTTCAATGCTCAGCTCTTTTTCACAACGTAGTTTGAGAAATTTTTTCATTGTCCTTTCTATGGTGGTGAAGGGGGATTGGGTTAAAATTTGAGCATGTTCTATAAAAGAAGTGGATCTTTTGTATATTGCTTGCAGTTCTTCAACATGGTACAAAACAAACAAAAATCTTTGTTGTGCTCATCTAATGCTGAGGCAGATGACTTCACTTCAATTTCGTAGGTCTTCTCAATACAATATTTTAATATCTGTTCTGCTTTTTTAAACTTTCATTTCATGACTTCTTTGTTGATAGAGCCAAGTGCCCATGTTTAACTGCTGTTTCATGTAGTGTTGACAATTAATGGGTGCCCTGTAAAAGGCAGAGCTCCGTAAATTGCGGAGGTTTGATGACGTAACTGGAGTGGAAAAAAGTTGCGTTGCAAAAGGAACAAACGTAAAAAAGCAAACAAAAAATATTTTATTATTGCAAATGAATATGCGCTTCCCCAAACATCTAATGCATGGATGTTTGCGATGTTTAAAAATTTTATACATTCACAACTCAGTTGAAACCTATTATTTTGTCCCCGAACCGTTGTGAAGCTCAGATAACCAAGATTATAAAACTTCAGAATAGACTTCTTTTACAGTAGTGTAATATCACCTTTTGCAGTAAAATTATTTTGACTACTGTTTAGTTCTCATTGCTCAACGCAAAATATTGGTTTTAGCGACTCCGGTTACATCACCAAACCTCTGCCACCAAGCTCTGCTGTTTACGGAGCTCCACCTTTTACAGGGCACCCAATTAATGCAACATTTACGTCTACAAGCAAAGTGTCCTTTTCAGGAGAACTAACAGTGACATTATCAACATCATTGATATCCTGTTGTGGTGAACTAATATCCATCAGTTCTTCCTTTTCATGCTTCAGTACACCAGCATATGGTTCAGTAGACCTAGTTTGTGTAGTATTTGGCATACTCTACATTTACTTATTCAGTGTAATCACACATGTGCTGCAATGTTTTTCACTAGGAATTTCATTTGGAGGTGAATTTTTCAGTTCTTCATTGCTACAAAGAACCTGCAATTATTTTGTCCTCTGCTTGTTTAGATTAGTGTTAAATGGATCACTACAATTTCTTTGTTGCAATGAAAACTTCGTAAGCAATTCTTGCTCATGATGGAAACAACTCATTTTAATATGCTGTACTTAAATTTTACTTTACAATGCTGACATTTTGATATCTTCTCAGTAACAATGAAATATTCTGCTTAGTGGTATGTTTTCTTCTGGTTACAGGGGTTGCCATCAACATAAAAACTTAACTTACTAGCCGATACTGACAATGACATGTTAACAACCTTATGTACCTTAAAAAACACATTTCATATCAGAATATAGTGTAGGTAACATACATTCAGTTGGGTACATAACCTTTTAACAATGTCATTTCACCATGGAAGTATACTCTTACCATGTTAATTTGACCTTCTGCAATGTCCTAAAAACAAACTGTAACCCCAACCCTGGCATTGAAGTTGTGCATGGCAAAATGATGGCATTTAGAAGACTTGCTCTGCATTTGATTTGTGTGGACTTAACCAAAATTGTCTACATATGCTAATTTCAATTTGTTATTACTCAAAAACAGAAAATTTTACATACTCCATATTTTGATATATTGTACTTGTAGGAAACAAATGGGGCTGTGATATCTGATGTTCATCAGCATTTTTAATTTGTTCCACAGGGTCAAAATATAGGTCAGAAGGTCATCACCACAAAATTTACCCAAATTACAAAATGATGTCAGATTTAAATTCCTGGCTTTTTCCTTTTTTCAAAGATACCATACTTTTCCCAATTGGACCACTAGTTCAAAAGATATGGGGTTTTGAAGTTGGGCGTCCCCCTATATTTTCTCTAAATTTTCAAAAAATTAACCCCCCATATCTCGGAAACCGATTATCCGATCAACGAAAAATTTTAGATTTGAGTTTTGGTGGCCAAAACCAACATGTATGCCAAATTTCATTAAATTCTGAAAGGGTAGGCTTTGCCCATTGGGTGACTTCCCATGGAATGACCCTTTGGTTAGACTTAATACTGATTAGGTTTCCACAATGTTTAATAAAATATTTCCCGAAGACAAAAAGATGCTTCAAGATAAAACTTTGGAATGAATTTGACCCGTTGTTATGTTTCTTGTTAGCAGTTTAGAGCTGTGAAGATTGAATGTTTTTAATAATGTATTTGCATATATGCAAAGGAAGGTCTATATCTTGATCATATCACACAGTATAAGTTGGTTTGAGGTCAAGTTGAAGTCGAGACATTTGACCCTAAAACAAACTCGTTGATAAAGTGGTTCATTGAAGAAGTATAATCTCAAATAAAAAGAAATTCTGACGTGTGGTGCCATAATTTTATCACATCCAACCATTCTATTAATTTATTGTTTGCTATAATATGTAGCTTGAGTCTGAACTGTCATAACCACAGTGAGATGCTTTTATTATAGTAGGCATGGCATGAAGCTTACAGTACCAGTCTGATGATGATGCTATCTTGAATCTTGTTTTTTCAAAGCCTTCACTTTCTTATAAGTATAATTACTGACAGGGATTGAGTCTACTAGGAAAATTATGGGGGGACAAACTTTGTGATTTACAAATATAATATTTATTGTTTTTGTTTCAAGGAAGTTACCATGTTCACTCAACTGTAGCGTGAGCTTTTTGTAAAATTGGTAAAATGGGAGGCAAATTATGGAAATGATATACTTTAGGTACCCTAGCCCACGCAATTTAGGCCAGGTCATCGACGTGATCTTTTGGTGATGGTGGTTGCAAATGTCTTATACAAAAGAGTGTTTTTTGAAATACTTAAATTTATACTGCAAAGGATGTTTGCTAGGTCAGTGATTTTGTTGTCATCCTGTCAGTTTCTAATATTTTTAGCTGGTATTTGTGTGATTGCAAACGTTTAATGTGTGATTGTACTGTAATATGTGGTGTGTCGCAGGGGATGTAATGGGTATTGTAAATAAAAAAAGTTAACATAAAAGTTATAGTTGAAAGTGTTCTTATCAAAAAATCTTATCAACTGATTTATTGTTGAAACGTCCATTGCCAAACTGTCCCATTCCCTGGCCTAAGAACCCCCTGGCTACATCCATGGTGTTATAGCAGTTGCATAGTACTGTGCTAGTACTTGGCAATGATTACTAGGTATTTGCTTCTTTACTATACAGTATTAACCTTTAAGAAGTTTATTGTCAAATATCGCAATTTATCACACACAAAATATTGGGGGGAAAGGATACTGTGTCCCCTTGTCCAAAAGCTGGAGAGTCATGTCCCCCCTGAAACTCAGTCCCTGATCACTGCTGTCACATTGTTCTTGGTAGAATGGTGATGAGCAGATAAAAGAGAATAATACATGCAAATGGTATGTTTTGAGACCAGCAGAATAACACTATTTTTGGTGGTTTGCGTGCTAGTAGCAGAGGTTTCTAGTAGTTAGCAAATTTGTAATGTGCTTACTCACTGTTCCATTAGCACGCTGAATATCCTACGCTGCATAAAAAAACGCGTATCACAATGGTTGCTTTTTGTAAGGCATTAGAGTTAAGAATCTTGATCAGTGAAATGTATTTTTTTGCTATAGACTGAACATGAACAAGTTGGCTGGTCAAGGTGTAAGTGGTGCTGCTGTTGCATTGACTTTTGCTGTATTTTCGAAAAACATCAACTGGATTCCTCATGGTTCATCAAGGGCAGTTCAATTCTTTTCTAAAAATCAATTTGCTTCTGCAATACTTGGTCTTATAATAGGGGCAAGTTGCTTTACCATTTCACAATGGCTGAGGTGGGAAATCATTCGGAAACTGTTGACATACCGGTACGTTAGATTTCTAGACTAGCTGGCTGTAAAAATGTCTTTTGAACTTTTAGTGATAATCAAAATATATTTGCATGTTATGTTTATAGAGACTGGATATATTCTTCAAAAAGCTGGAAGACAAAGGCGAGAGATTCTCTTGATTTTCTACTGAATGATTTTCTGTTACTGCTGCATAATCATTTAAGATTGTCTCACATTTATGTCAGTGGATGCTTTTTTGTATTTTCAGGCTTGGGGAATTATGCTGAAGGTTCTCATGCCCAAGCAAAATCCTGTCAATTCATTACAAAACTATCTACCTAAGTATCCACTTCCCAAATTAGAAGAAACCTGTGAAAAGTATACTGTTTTCCTGGCCATAATTAATGAATTATGTTGCCACTTTGAATGAAACTCTTTATTTGATAATACAGGTCTCTGGTGATGGTGAGACCACTCTTGTCTGATAATGAATTTGAACTGATTGTAAAAGCAATGGAGGATTTTAAAAATAATGAAGGTCCAGTATTACAGAAGATTTTAGAAAAGAGGTTTGTTGTTTACAAAAATATGCTGATTTTCGCAAATTCAAATACCTTGATTACAGTACATTTGTTTGTCTTCATTGCTCCTACAAACGTTTCTTACAGCCTAGAGACAAATTCAGAGCAGTTGTATGACACTCAAGTAAGATATTGGCATTCTATTTCTTCGTAGTACTATCTTTGTGTATTTGGGCAGGTACAGGACAGAAGTAAACTGGGTTACTGAATTATGGGACAAATATGCATACCTTGCTGGCCGAAGCCCAATTCCAGGTAGATCTGAAACAATACTATGAACCACTAATAATTAAAAACCTTAACCTTTGATTGCTTGTTAGTAAAATCAATTTCTTTGGAATAGTGAGTGTCTGTGTGCAGCATAATACATTTTCTCGAGTCAAGTCGCACTTAGAAGTTTTTGTGTCTTTCAGTTCATTCAAACTTTTCTACGAGTGGAGTACTGGACTTTACTTACAACTCCATGAAGCAAGCAAGCCAAGCTGCAAATATTGTATATTACTTCTTGGAATATGATGAAAATTTTTGGAAGAGATCTGTAAACACTCTCTGCTTTGAAGTCTTGTTTCAAAATATTTTACAGACCTTTGTAACTGTTAAATTATATTTACCCTGATTTGCAGATGTCTCATATGATGATTCAAAATGTTGTGCCTATTTGCTGCGACCGTTATAAATATGTTTTATCAACTACCCGCATACCTGGGAAGGAAATTGATGAACTGATAAAGTTTCCCCATTCAAAACACATCATTGTTTTCAGGTGCTTTAAGACATATTTACTTAATGTTCTATCATTTTTTTTCAATGGAAATAACTAAACCAGGTTTGATTCATACAGGATAGTAACTCGGCAATGAAGTACAGTATCACTCTTTGCACACGTCAAAGAGGGTCCTCCCCGTGCTTCAACCGCAAGGGAAAAATCGCACGAAGTTTTCAGCAGAATATAAAATTTAGCTCTGGCTAAGTTTAGCGTACACCTGCTGTAATATTTTGTGAGTCTTGGAGTGCAAAAACTGAGGAAGCAGCGGGCTTAACCTTGCTAACCTTGCTACCTTGCTAACCAGCGGGCTTAATCTTGCTTGCTAACCAGCGGGCTTAACCTTGCTAAGCCCATAAGTTGAAATATTGCACCACACCCTGATAAACCTAACAAACTTCGGCGTTCTTCCCGTGTCAAGCGAAATTTCTGACTTCACGCCATGTACTCATGAGCAGAGTAATATTTTACATATTAAATACGCTGAGAAAACTTATGATTTGGGCTTAGGGATTCGTGTTTAGGCAAGTTTGACGGGTTAGGGTGAGAAAAAGAAAAATAATTCAGGTCAACGACAAATTTTCAATGGTTAAAGTTATTCCCGTTCTATAGCTTGTTGTGGGCACCTTCATCTAACCAAAATGTTTGAATTTACACAACACACATCAAAAAAGTAATTGCCAAACTTTATTCTCTTACTCTGGGAAGCAAAATCAGTGAGAAACAATAACAGGTCAGAAATTTCGCTTGACACCGGCAACAATCCTTACATCACAATGAAAGCTGTCTTTTCGTCAAAAGTTCGCCGCATGCCAGCGTGCCCAACCTGATCCAAGCCACTGCCTTCCACCGCTCGTAAATTATTTTTCCATGCCTTGATCACCGGCGTAGATGGATCACACTGATACAGTCAAACCCAAATGCTGAACCTCTCCTTGAGCGTTGTCGGAAGTGAGCACAAGCAGCTCCCGGCATGAATTGTTCAACTGGACGCAAAATATCTGCATTTGATAAGAGCAGCTCGTGCAGAAGCAGCCCAACCCGCAATGGTTGTTACTTGTCACGCCCGCTCGCAAACAGTGGTTTCAATCCACAAATCATGGCTTCAAAACCTATTTTACAAGAGCAGAAAATTCTTTGAATTACTCGGCAATTGTTTGTCATATGTGGCGGGCCTGTGAATTGGTGCAACAGCCTTTCGCAAGCTAGCGTGGATTATTCGAAATCTTGTTGCCAACTTCGGGCAGGTCTTCGCAACATGATAGCAGGCCGGGTATAGATAAGGGCGGCTGATTTTGCCAACCTACAAATATCACAGAACCAAGTACTGCAACTTCCGAGTTTACGTAGTATGAGTCTTTAAACATGTCTCGAACGTTAGATTTGCTGTGGCTGGGGAGAAAAATGTACGAGGCACACCTACGAGTTGGTAAATCGTGCGCCTTATGCTCGAGAGTTTACGGTAGATATGTAACTAATCAGTAAGCTGTACCAAAATTTTCGAAAAGTAGTTCAGGTGTAAAGTTTAAGTAGATTTTATTTGAGCTCTAGTTTTTAATTTTTCGTCCGGCTCCAATGTTTTGGTAGGTAAGGCGAACTCTGGGATTTTGCGATAGAAACACTGCTAAAATGTGCTTAAAGGTCGTAACAGACAACAAATTTTTTCGGCGTTGTCTGACAAGTTTTGACTACCTTATGCAGAGATATGAAAAGCTTTCCGAATTATGGTACTACGTAACATTTGGCATGACGCAATTAGTATTTGAAAGGATCACCCACAAAAGAGCAAAGTCCAAATCCTTTTTTGGTCACCGATCCACTTGGTAAATATTTAAGGTTAAATACGCGGATGTGTTTGTTGTTCCCCGTAATGGTTTAGCGCTAGCAAACAATGCACTCAGTCCATCAAATAAAGCATGAGCATGCCAAATCACTTTCTGGTCGCTTCTGTAAAATTATCAAACTTCGTTCAAGTCACAAACGGCTCAAAGGCCGAATAGCGCCAATGGAACAAGGGTAGAAATCAGAAAACTAGTGGAAAGGTTTGCACCAATATGTCAGTGAACATATGGAAATCTCCCGGCACGCAGTACAGACGTGCTAAAGTGACACTGAGGACCACCTGCGTCAAAATGTCAAACTTAAGACGATCAAAATACGGACAAGTTGTCGGTATGTAGGCTACTTATACCACAGCGAAAACCTATGCTGGGCCGCATTCGGCCCGAGTGCCGCGGGTTGGACATAGTTGATTTGAACCATGTTTTTTTGGAAGATTTTAAGTTAAAAATTTTCATAGCGCATGAGCAGCTCTGAAATATGTATTTAAGTTTGTTTTTTTTTATATATATGTAAAGCAGTTTTTTTTAAGGAAAATGTTAGGTACCCGGTATGGGTCTGTAGGGACCCGATGTCTCTGATTCTAGGGACTCGATTTTCTCTGATTTTAGGGACCCGATGATAATGTTCTCTGATTCTAGGGACCCGATCCGGGTCCCTAAAACGCCTTACAGAAACCCTGATGTGAAGTAAATCTAGACTCCTTGAGTCCTGATTTCTAGCCTGAAGTCTACACCTTTCATAGAGCTGGACTAGGACATTTATGATATTGTGACGTGGATAGTGGACATGGATTTTATATCAGTAATGATCTCCTAGGGAACGAATGCTTGACTAAAGTCCGTAACAAGTTTTATCGCACTTTATAGTGGCGTGAGGTTCGACGTGAGTCAATATTTTTTGTTGAAACGTTTTGTAAAATATTAAGTCCTCCTATCCAAGTTCATTTTCTCCAAGCTGACGGAAATAATTGCATTTTGTGGACTAAGTAACACAAACCTGCTTTTATCAAACTTTTTGTTATCGCAAATGACTTGACCTGAAAGGTTTGATAAAACATTGCTTTCGATGAGGGATCATTCGAGCAATGTCCGCTATGAGGAAGTCACCCAAAAAAGTTTTTGACACACTTCGATTTAAGTCGTGCTGGTGTTACAGCAAGCACTTGCCATTGTCCATGCTAACCTGTTTGAACTTAATTCTAAAGAGAAGCGGCTTAAGTTTTGCTTTGACACTCCATTGGTTAACGTTCTTCGAGCTTTGCTTTGAGAATGCCTTGCCGACTGTCCCTATCGTCATCCCTCTAATAAACCAGCTGCGAGGTTATCATGATGTCGAAAGCTTGCGGTCACTTCATTTGAAAGGACTGCGCCAATGCTTTACTTTATTTCGCAGGAAGGATTTCTTATTTGTGAACCAGCATACTTTTTTCCTTAAACAGATTCCTGCTTTTCTGTTACACGTCGGGCCTATTTTGTGAAAGTGTTTTGAGGATTTAAAAAAGAGCAGGGTAGTTGAGTGGATTATGTTATTGCTGAATATCTCATCATATTGCCAAGCTGGTTTTGAATGCAAACTACTCATCCTGCGGTCACTGGTTACTTTTTGGTTATACACTTGCATTTTAAACACGTCCTTATCTCGTATTTTGTACAGGAACAACTTCATGTACAAGGTGTTCCTTTACGCTCAAGACGCCAGTGGCAAAGAGACGCTTTTAACTCCAAGGGAATTACAAAGCCAGCTAGAAAAAATAATGTCTGATGCAGATGCGAAGGATCAGTCTGCGGATAAACCTGCAATCAACCCCAGTGTGTTCACCACTGCAAATAGAACCAGGTGGGCTCAGGTAAGGCCTTAATTTCTGTTTTGTCTATTAGAAAGTAGAAACGCGGCTCTGGGCTTTAATTGAGCGTACTTAATGGCTCTTATACCAGATATTATTTTTATTCGTTATTTACGTTAAAGCAAATTATTTTCAAACTTCTCGGGTTCTAGTCCTTTGTCAGGCTCACTTACGCACATTTTGCTCCTGCCATGATGTGGGTTTGCAAAAACTTCGATATCCACATTACCGCACCCTGCAAAAGAAATTCGTGCCAAATTGCACGACAGAAGGTATTTATTTTGCTAACAAATTCATCCATGTGTTTTTATTCGAACTTTAAGCATAACCTCGTATGAGTTGAAAATTCTTTACCTATACAGCATTGCCACATTGACCTTACTGAAATTCAGGCTTTTGATTTAAGGGCGTAATAAAGCGAGTGATGCTATACTTCTTATTGCAGTTGCAAAAAGCTTATACCCAGGCCCGTAACCAGGGCGTGAGTCCCCCCTGAAAAAATGTGTTGGACTTAGTTTAAAAAATTTGGGACCCTCTCTGAAAGCTCTGCGCTCCCCTGGTGTCCCAAGCTGGTTACGGGCCTGCTTATACCACACATGTTTCGCAAAAGTCAAACCTGTGTATTCGCACCAAAAGCGTCTCTTCCCTTTTTCGTTATTATTCGAAAAAACGCACATTGAGCATTTCTTCAACCACGGTATCTGCTGGTTTGATAAACCACGTTTATGGCGCGCTTTTTGCATACAACAAATTTTGGGTAATATCGGACACAGTTAACACCACAAACTGCTAAGTCGGATACGTTTGTTTTGATATACGAGACAGATATAGCACATAAAGTGGCAAATCGGACGGACATAACACATCCAGTGATAAATCGGACAGATATAATGCATGGCATTAAACGACGGTCGTTAGCATTTCGGTTGCGGGCATTACCGACCTTGCCGAAAAAGTGTTTAGCACACTGCGTTAATTGTTGTCAAGACTTGAATTTACTGTTCAATAAAGAAAAAATTCAATTCATTTTTAGCGAATTTTCTACGTCAAACTTCCTTTGGATTTGACAACTGTATGAAATGTTTTGATGGCATATATTTTTTTAATATGTGCTAACAAGGATGCTGGTCTCATGGTAGAGCTTGCAGCTTATCCAGTATCTGCAAAGAAAAAGCGACACGAACCACAATATTCGTTTTAAACCACATCCACTAAAACACGAAAAGAGTTGTTTTTTCTTTAACTTGTTGCGCCATTTTACAATATAAAATGTAAAGATCTGGGTTGCAAACGTCATGCAAGTGAGCTGGTTAGTATCGAACTTGACCTGTCACCCATCAACCGTTGCCTCAAGTGTTATTTTGTCCAGAAATCACTAGGCGAAAGAGGTTTTCCCATTTTTTCAGATTAGAAAACGACTGCAGAAAGATTCTTTGAACGCCAGGAGCTTGGAAGATGTGGAGAGCGCATGTCTTTGCCTGATTTTGGATGATTCCAAACCCGAGGTAAAACATTATGATGCTTCGCGTACATTATGCTTGCGGCTCGGGTGGTTTTCTGATACAGAATAACATTCAACAGCTAAACAAAACTCGTGGCCGTTGCCTGAACATGTAAGGTGTGTACGTTGTTTGTCAGACTGCAAAGGTTCTTGCTGCTCGCGAACTGACTGAATGAAACCAGACAGCTAGAGTTTTGTTAACAGTTATTCGTCGTTATGCGTCGTGATTTTAGACAATCAGCGACGAGTTCCATTTGTTCCTCACTGGAAACGGCTTCGACAGATGGTTCGACAAGTCTCTTTGCGTTATTGTAGCGGCCAACAACGCTTTTGGTTACAACCTGGAACACAGCACTGCGGAGGCCACGGCAAGTTTGGAGAGTGCGCTTTAGCACAGTTTATTTAAAATTTTACTTACACCTCATAGTTTTTGCGTCGTTTCTTGTTTTTTTGTTGTTTCTTAGTTGAAACGAAGTTTTTCTCTATTTTTGGAATAATTTTACTCGGAGAAGAAACTCATTAATTTCTTCATCAAGTCGCTTCGTTTCTGCTTTTGTGTAAGATGGTGAGCTTCACCATCAACTCACTTTGATTTGTGGAAAGTTGATCTAGTTCAGCGATGGACGTGTTTCCCATGCATTGAGTGCATTAAACGTTCAAGCTTTGTCATGCATCCGGTTTTAACTGAATTATATCATTACTTGTCCGCAAAAACGCAAAACCTAACCTCCAATACTATTTGCCGGCAATACGTAAAGTTATAGTGGTTCACCATCATCATCCTTTAATTGTGGGGCGCATCGTTTTTTTCAAACAAAAACTTTTGAAAAATATTTTTAGCCATAAAATTTTTTTTGACAGGTGGCTGGACGAATGCACGAATACTGTTTATATCACTCAAAATATGACATTTCTGGCAATGCAGTCGACGGTGGACGACGCAAACATAAAAGTGTTGCTCAACCGCAGTTGTTGGAATGGAACTTGAATGAATTCACGGATGAAATTGCGGAAGTCAAGACAGATTGGGATAAACTCGTGAGTTGAACGTTGCTCTTGCAAATCTATTCGCAGTCAGTTTTGATTTAAGACGAATTGAAGTCTGTAGCCCAACTTTGGCGAGGTGAACATTCCTTTGCTGCATCTTCGTCCCCAGAATACCTAGATGAAGAGGAACGCTTGAGTACGGCATATAAGTGCACGGTCTTTCGATATTTAAATTCTCCTTATTGCATTTCTGATTAAGCAACAAAAAACATTCGCTTTTTGCGATAAACATAACAGTTGTGGAGTTCCGTCGTTTTGCGTTTGAAACTATTTCTTGTATTTATCTTGCTTGGTGTGAACGCGTGTTTTAAGTAAGATTTATTCGAACAATGCACATTTGCTTAATTTCAACGTACAGAAGATGCAACCAAGGCAGTAGCCTCATATTTAGTTCTTTGTCGTCTTCTATTGTTAAGAAAAACGCCCCCACAATGCGGAAAAAATTTTACCTGCCTGGAACGCCGAACACTCCCGGCGAGAAGAAATTTACCGAAGTAGAAGACTCGTTATTTCGGCTGCACCCATTCTACCAGCAAAATCATTCGTAATCGCAATGCATTCCTCTGATCGTAACCAGTCGTAGCCTGAACTGTTTTGTTGCTCTACTGATAAGTCCACTGATAAGTTTTTTCCCAAAAAAACGCCTGTTTTCTTTTGATGCCAGGCCAGCGACGTTGACACGCATGCGTATCTCATGGACAAAGGTAAATCGTTTATGAAAAAGCTGCGATTAAGTCCGGATGGTTACATGCAGATGTCACTGCAACTTGCCTTTTACCGGCTTCACAAGGAGATTCCTAAAACTTACGAAACAGGGACAACCAGGTGCAACTTGTTATATGGCACTTTATTTATGTTTTTCCAGTTTGTCAAGGCTTCCCTGACCACTTAATAATGTCAAGTGAACTATTGAGAGAGCAGCAGGCGTTGCTGACATCGTCGAAATGTCGTCTGCCGATGTTCCACTTCGATTGCAATAGCTTACATTTATTTAAGCGGCCGGAGATAGCTTGCATTTGTTTTGAATGTTACCTTGGCGGATTGCAATTGATCCAGTGTCCGCATTCGCGCGTTGATAACATCGTCAGCGGCATGTTGACATTCACCTTCTCTAATTCGACATCCTTATTATTGTTCAAGGCTTTTCAAACTGGGCAGAACGGAAACAATTCGACCTGTTTCGGAGCACTCCGTAGCCTTTGTGAAGGTAGACAGTTTGTGTTACATCCTGAACTAGTGTCTTGCATTACTAACTCCACCTTGTGCAGAAATTTGATGATCCATCAGTTCCTGCTTCCGAGAAGATTAGACATTTGAAGGACGCCATTTCGTATCAAACCAAGTACAAGTTTGACGCAATGAATGGCAAGGCTGTTGATCGCCATCTGTTTGGCCTTTACGTTGCCGGAAAACTGACGGGCTCAGTTCCAAAGCTCTTTACCATGCGAGTAAGTGCTGTCTACGCCATCTAATCCCGTTTCGCGTTTGCCATCGGTTTTTATTTTGTTGCACAGTTGGAAGCAACGCTTATTTCAATGGGTGTCCACGAGCGCGGGCCAAAAGCAAACGGAGTGAGGGCCAAAGCAAACAGAATAGTGGCACAACTTCCATTCCAGCTTCTATAGGTGGCGCACCTTTTTGAAGAGAATTTTTTTGTTTTTTTTCAATACGCATGGACAGTGCCTAATAATAATCTCACTGGACGGATTTTGGAACCTTGACGCTATCAAACTGAACCAGAAACGATGAAACAGCTCGACTGAGGCAGTTGTGCACTCATGATCGTAAATCTGCATTTCAATTATAAAAATAGGTTCGCATCGCTTTTTCTGTGTCTAAACAATCTGTTTTAATTGCGCGGTAATGCTTGCAAATACAGTAGGCGCCGCTTATGACCACGGATAATGTGACCAGCCGCTTATTATGACCAATTTGGTACGGTCCGGAATTTCTCCATTTAAAATTATCCGTTTAATATGACCAAATTCGGATAATATGACCAACATTTTCTCCATTTACTTTGTTATACTGTATCACCGCTTGTACATCTTGTTACATACTGTACTTAATTTTACCGTCACTTGTACTGTTGCAGTACTGTACTTTGTTGTACTGCCAACGTCACACTGTTACTTTAGTTAAACGATGAATTTGACGGTATTTGGGCTTCTCGTGGCTTACGGCGTCGATTCAGGTGCGGTTATGGCGACTTCGGTTTTTATGACCATTGGGATATTATGACCAAAATGGTCTGGTCCCAAGGTGGTCATATTAAGCGGCGTCTACTGTATATGCTTAATTGCACATCAGCCAGGAAGTCAATAACCTCCTCGCGCGCTGGATACACATGTGTCATTACTAGGGCAAGTTTTTGCAACTTTTGCAACTTTTTTTTACAGCTTCCAACAGCTTCCTAAATACTCAAGATATATATAATTCAATGTTTTGAGCT
>JGI24159J19872_10004529_pt1 | contig 17739 bp, 9 predicted proteins | sample Ectturendosymbi4_FD_19872 | JGI IMG/M metagenome (IMG submission 19872) | reverse complement strand
ACCATATGAACGTCTAAATTACACTATTTCAGACAAAATTACACCACTATGAAAATGTATCGGTGAACCACCTGAAGTTCAAATAGGCTGTTTACAGGGGCGACCCAGGTCAACAGTGTCACTTGGGCTCCTCATACAATAAATCAGCCTTCATTCCGACTGAATAAAACCGTTCGACGCTTGTGTCACTGAAATTTCCATTTGCTTTCATTCTGGTTGGCATAATTGTTGCTCTGAGACGTTAGTTACGTAATGATAAATGGGAAGCTCCCATGATAACTTCTCCATAGTTGAGTAACGTACGTCACAGAGCAATGATAACGCCAGTCAGTCCTCCGCTTACTACGCTGATTCATATTAACCTGAGTTGTTGGACAATTTATCGTTCGTTTGAAATTAATCTCGAAATGGGAACTGTCAATTGTATTGGACTTCAAATCCAATGTTCTATACAAATCCATTTCTTCAAAAAACATTCAGTCCTGATATGAATTATGTTTTAAAAATAATTAATGGCATAGGACAGCTCGGGCTCTGATGGATGAACCCGAGTAGAACGCGAGCGAACGAAGTCGAGAGAACGTCTACTACGAACGATATTGTTTTATTCAGGTCACCTGCAACATGAACGCGAAAGGCCGGACATGGAACGAAAATATATGAACAGTGACATGGTCCAAAGAAAAGAGCCAGAGTTAACGGCTTAGTGAAGTGGGACCTTGGGTGGTGGCACAAATACACAAAGCAAGCTCGCGTTCTCCGATATAAATCGTAAGCGAAGACTCGGGCTCAGCCCGAGGAGCCCGTGTGCCGGAATCGCCACTGGGCTGTAAAAAGGTCAAGAACACAGCTTGAAAAACAGGCAAGAATGACACATCATTGATACCTGTCTTAAACACATTTAAAATCACAACTTTTGCACATCTTGAACACAGAAGTAACATGACAGGATACTCATTCTACAACAGCATTACATACCGGAATGCAAAGACACGACAAAGCATATGCAGCAACTAGTGACTTGTCTGCTGTAAGGATGCCAATTGTGTTGCTAATGCAGAAATAAACGTAACTGTTTAGTGTTGCCAATGCAAAAATAAAAACACATTGAAATTGATTTGTCAAATATTTCATTTCGTGTATAAGATTCAGCAAAATTTCACTTTTTAGAAAGGTGTTAAAACGCTTCAAATTACAGAAGGTTTTTAATGGTGTGGCACAAACTTTTTCCTACACACAAGCATGGGTGTGGGAAAGAGGGCAGGAATTTGAAAATCTCAGCAAAAAAGGCTGTTTTCTTAGTTTCAAGTAGTACAAAACAAATTTCACCACTTTTGCCCCCCCCTACAAAAACTTTTGGAAAAATCCACTAGTGCCCCTCCTGGAAAAAAATCCTTCCGACGCCCATGCACACAAGCATGTAAAATAAAACCATTTTTGTAAACAAAAATGTGTTGTATTACACGATCTGGCAACACTGTTTAAGCAAAAAATTCACATGTCAGTTGCATGTTTTGGCTTGAAACCAAACTGGTTATCTGTTGTGGCCAACAATGGTGAGACGCAGGTCAAAATGTAATGTTCAAACAATTTGGAGATGATAGTTACAAGAGAAACAGGTTTATAGTTCCCAGTCAGTGGCGATTGTAGCATAAAAAAAACTGGGGGGCCACTGCGGGGCCAACATAAATGTCTCTCATGCATGGTGATTTTCCGTTGTAAGGAAATTTGATTTGCTATGATTAAACCTATCAAACCCAACATAGGCTTGTGAATATCGTCAGAACCGTCGCCAGAAAGTCTTCAAATCGTTTAAAATTTTGCTGTCTGAACGTTATCTGCTGTATATGTCAATCAAACGAATTGGAACGTGAAATTAAGCAAAAACCTGGGGAGGCCATGGCCCACCCAGGCCCTCTTAGAACCGCCACTGTTCCCAGCACCACCACTTATGTTTCCATTCTTGTTTTTACAAATAGGAACAATGACAGTTTGGATGCATTCCTGTGGAATGTCTCCATACACTCTAAACACACATTGAATAGACTACTCAGATGATTTCACACACTTGAATCAGCAAAAAATGTATTCAGCAAAAATGCCATCTTTTCCAGCTACACGCTAGTGGTAGTTTGTGCAGCAGAGATTTAATCTTATAGCTGTTGCACATCAACTCACCAATCCCTTCAAAATTACCATGAGAGTTTATATTTTGTTTCACAAAATAACCAATTTCACAGTTTTTGATGAGTTCAGGAATGCCGCAAAGTGTTTTTTCCACATGACAGTGAAGAGGGATCAAGAGTCCAACGGGAAAACGTAAGTACGTTGCTACATACAATTATTTTCAACGTCGTCTTTTTCCTGAAAAGGGGATCAAGAATCTAACGCGGAAGCCGTATAGCAAGCATATTCACTTATGAATATGCATTCCTGTCTACCGGCCTATATACGTATACCTAAACTGCATTTCTTTCAAGAAACTACAGAAATGGGCGACGATTATGATATTCGAGGCAATATCAAATTTAACCTTTCAGGCTTTGGAAAAAGATAAATGCAAATAGGTTCACAAGCACAGTCGTAGCCTTTCGTTAAAAGGTTGTTTCACAAATAAAGCAAAAATATATCTGCTCCATATGTTGTTCTCGAAATGCTTGTTTTCAGTTACCAACCCCAGTGATGCACTAACAGATAATTTACAATAAAAAGAGCATAAGAGAAACGAAATGAATCTTTCATATTGTTCTGAACAATATAAGAAGATAACGATTGGTTGCATTTTCCCTTGGAGACTATCTGATAGTGTAACTTCAAAATAGTTTTGCCCGTCATACCAGGAGTGGAGCCCAACACTTTTGTTTGGTGATACCTTACGAGTATTTTTGGTGAAATTGGACTCAAACAAAATCTAGCTTCATACGTTTGGCATAAACATGGTGTATCACAACCAGTGGCGTGCAGAGGTGGGGGCGAACGGGGCGTCGACCCCGGGCATCCAAGGCAGAGGGGCATCCAAAGAGTGAAATTACAAAATTTAAATGCTGTAACTAGATTTTTCCTATTGTAAGGCTATTAACACATGCTGCATGGATTTAAAGCTCCGAAATTTTTTTGTGGTCAGCACTAATTTTACGCATTCAAATGCCAGTAATTCCCAGCTTCTTCAGTACCAGGCACCTATGCTCTAGGTGTGCGGCGCACACCCAATCAAACTGATAGTGACGTAACTTGTTCCAGATCGTGCGATCAAGCGAAAATCACGTAAATGGTTGAAAAAAAATCAGGGTTGATAAAAATCCGTTTTTTTAAAAGAAAAGCAACCCACCCGTTTGTTTTTAATCCGCTTTTTTAGAAAGAAACGGGTTTTTATTCTTTTTCAAAAAGAAACCACAAAAACCCCATTCTGAATTGTTTTTATTGCATCATGCGATATCGTCATATCCAGAATTACACAATAATAACTTGTTATACCTATTATGGCATTTAAATTTGAGGGTAAAGATATGCACCCCATCACTGTTTTCGCATAGTGTTGTTGGTCAATTCACTCCAAAGTGGTAAGGCTTGGCAAGCATGCGCACAGTAGACAGCAAACAAAGAAAAGCCACTCCCACACAAACTCAGCAGTTTTACGTCACGTTTATATAAATCCCCTGCTAGTTCAGCATGTATATAGCGTATTTTTTCAACATACGGTTTGGTATGGTCCAACATCAGAAGCGGCTTAGATGCAGGGAAAATTGATTAAAATATACCGATTTTACAGAGCTGAAAAAGATAACCAGTAGAATTTATCCAAACTGTACGAATTATTCTTCTCTTTTTTCAAGTCCTTCAAATTTCGTTACTGTTGGTTTTGTATCATTAAAAAAAATTCCACTTAACTGTGCAAGTGTGCTGCTTATTTTACTTTTTAAGCATAGTACATTTTTCAACGGTGAAGATAGGATTGGGATATTATTTTTTTAAATGGGATTTTTCAAAAAACCCGAGTTTTTTATGGTTGGGTCCCATTACAGCAACCCTAAAGATAATTATGGACATTTACTTGATTTGTGCTAATAGAGTTGCACACCTGTACTTGCAATATGTGCTTCGATTCGGGCTTCGTCACTGATTGGCTGTTCAGGCGGATTGATCATAACGGCTCACGCAAGCCCATATCTGTTCTTTCCCTTTAGTAATTGTACATAAAACAGCTACAAAATAAAAAGCGAAAGTTTTCTTGCGTACTTTATGCACATTCTCAATTCTTGTGTAATTTACAAGTTTCAAGCTGTCAACCCTGAGTGTCCATCCCAGCCGCATACTTCTGATCGAATGCTATTCGACGAGACATTCGCGCAGCCTTGTATTTTTGCAGTTGTGAACCGCGCTGACGTTGCACTGAGGGTGTTCTACTCCCCTGTGTTAACGCGTTGACGGATATTTTTGCAGTTATGAACTGCTCTGTCTTAAGAGACCGCTGGTAACTTATGTTCATTACTGTGACACTTTGTGGCCCACAACAACGAGTAAAGTTAGTGCGTGCCGAATGATATGCACAGGGACGCCAGAGAATGGATGCATGGCGGGGGCGTTGCCACTTTGCCCTTCCAAAAGGGGGACAACGGGGGCGGAGGTGCTTTTTCATAACAGTATCATAGGTAATATCATGTTTTGTAAAGATCAACTTGAAACAAATTTATTGCAGCTATTCGGGCACCAAGAAAATTCAGAATGATTTTTTATAATTCTGTTACGATTTTTGTGGTCAACATTGTTAACGATTTTTTTATTTTTTATAAGTTTCCATGGCCCTAAATTCTTTTACTGCTCCCCATTCCGCTGCTCCGGCGTTCCTGAATATGCATGTTGTGTCAACAAACTTCGTCAAAACGTTAGTTTGCAAACGTGCATATGACGTCATATTGTGACGTCACAAACAGCGAATATCCAGTAACAATGACCACCATTCGCCCCTGTTCAATACCAGAATTTGAAAGGGGGGCATCCAATCAAGCAATCGTCCCGGGCATCACCAGACCTCTGCACGCCACTGATCACAACGAGATGACCTCACGGAATAAAGTTCAAGTTTTGTCATCTCTAAGTTGGATGCACACGGCATGCGTCCTATGCGTTTTTTGAACGCATGCATCTGATTTCGTGACGTCACGTCCTTTTCTGATGCGTCTGGTATGGTCTGCGTTGGAGTAGGAACCTGTTTCTATATTGACGCATCAGACTTACTGCTCTGACTCACTTTTACTCGAACACAGACCATACTAGACGCATCAGAAAAGGACGTGACGTTACGAAATCAGACGCATGCGCCCAACAAACGCGTAGGGCGCATGCCGTGTACATCCAGCTTAAAGTTGACATCAAGGCCCATGTTGAACAGGAATGCGTCTGTCGTTATCAGTGCATGCGGACTATTTCGGTACTTTCGTCTTTACACGCAAACTCGAGGTCAGCAAATTGGAGCAGTGGTGTATCTATGCGAAATGACGCCCATTGGCAAAGTTTAAATGTGTGTCATTTTTAAATAATTGAAATATTAGTAATAGGCACAATCTTTACGAAACATAAACTATGAATAAAATAAGCCTTCAAAACATAAAAATATATGTTTATTTTTGCTTTACACCTTTCAGCAAATGCACATTATTAATTATCCATAAGAACCACAACGCACTTCTATACTCATCTACTTTTCTTTTAAAAGAGCATGAAAAAATTCAATTAATAACTTCATCATATTTTATACTTAGTATTTTTTCACAAAATTGTTAATCTTACGAAAAAATAACACAAACATATTGTAACTGCAAAAGACAATTTCTTTCAAAATGAAACACATTTAATTTCAGTGGTAACATATAAAAGTGTTATTTTCAATAAGAACATGCAATAAATGCTATTATGTATTCAACCCTTTGTTCATGAGACAAACCACGTATAAACGCGCGATTGGCAAACCAATGGACAGAAAAAGCTATAGCTCCAAACAAGACAAACAAATGTCCTATTCCATTTTCTCCACTGGTACCGTACCAGTGTTACGGTACCATTTTTTGCTCAGTTGGTATGGTACTAAATACTGATGTTTCGAGGCTAGCTAGCATAAGGTTCTCTTCTTTAGTCTCTGGACTGGGGCATTGTGTTTAGCCTAATTATTTATCGGTCACTAGTGGCCAGGGCCGCCCTTAACAAGTGCAGGGTCCGATCGGAAGCACTTTTGCGGGGCCCCATTCAGTGCTGTGTGCAAAAATTTTTAGCAGGGGTAACAAGCCCTCCTCAAAAGAAATCATGAGTGATGTGAAAAAACGAGGCCCGAAAAGGGAAATGCCAAGCCAAAGGTGTCTGGGGACATGCCCTCAGATCCACCTCTTTAGCAGAGACTTTCCATGTCCGCATCTCCGTAGCACCCAATAAATCCAAGAGTTTCTACACTAAATACCTTCACTTTGGCCATGTACTTACCGCGGGGTACGACACGCCAATTGGCCATCTGTTAAATGAATTTAGCAACAATGCCTGATATAATCATCCAGCAAAGATAAATTATAAAAGCTTTGCAAAAAAAATCAACAAACGAAAAAACGTGACAACAGGACATCACGCAAAAACTACTATGCAACCATTGTATGATAATGCTTGAAACAGATAGATAGTCTGTGGAGTCGGTTCTCGAACCAAAGAAATTTTGGATGATTATAGCTGGAGCAGAAGCTAAAAGCTTGTACATGGAGCCGCAGCCGGAGTCTGAAATTTAGGTTCCGGTTACACAGCCCAAGTTTGTAGGGCAAGCCAGTTAACTTATTGCGGGACAAGCGTGTTTTCCGTATGTGTACATAATTATAATTTACATGGGCGTCGAAAAGGAAGGGGCAGGGGGACCGTGGACCCTTTGGATGTTGAAATTTGAAAAATGATTTTCCCTTTTGTTGGCCCCCTGGGAAAAATGCTTTTGGTCACCACCTGGAAAAATCTATACTGTTGTTCTTTGCTGGAAAAAATCCTTCCGACGGCCAAGCTCGTTTGTGTCTTGATCAGGGTTTATCAAAAGTTTTTGCACATATCCCACTATCCATCAAATGTCCAACTGTCCATCATTTCGGGACACCTATCTATGTCGGTGTAATAATACAATTGTACAAATAAGACAGTGGCTTTCAGTTTTCAATGGACCAAATCATTTTGCAGCCGGAACCGGAGCTCGAGTCAAAAACTTTAGATGACTGGAGCCAGAGCCGGAGCCTGAAACAGCCCTCTTTTAGGCTATTTAAACTACTATACAAAAATGCATTTGGTAAGAGAAACTTATTTTGCGTGTTTTAGCATTGGCAATGTCCTTCAGAATTTTGTCCAAGTTTGAGCCTCTACTAATTTCGGATTCAATTGACATAATCGCCAAAATATTCAGGCGCTCTTACTGGATTGATTATCTGAACTCAAATAGNTTTTNACTAAACATGTTGCAGAACCAGCCAACAGGATAACAATAGTAAAATTATTTGCTCAACTGTTGTNAAACTTTGAAAACGACACCGACGTTTGGCGACTCGAACAGGAGATTCGCCATGATGAAAGCCTACTGTTAGTTGGCTGAAACGTCGGTGTCGTTTTCAAAGTTTTACAACAGTTGAGCAAATATTTTTATTAAGTTTTAATTAGTTTCAGCTTAGAAAACTCCTTTCTCCGGATGCCAAGGTCACTGGGATGGTCAATCACAAATCCTGAGGGCAATAAGGAATATGCATACCGCTATTAAAAGACCGACTATACAGCACACATTTGCAATTACCTATGGGGCACCGTTCGTTAAAAAATTATATCGGACATATTTAGCACAAAAACTGCTATCACTGCACATATTTAGCAATCTCTGCGCAGAGATAGCTATATCTGCGCAGATTTAGCTATCTCTGTGCAGATTTAACTATCTCTGCGCAGAGATAGCTATCTCTGCGCAGAGATAGCTATCTCTGCACATATTAAGTTATCTCTGCGCAGAGATGGCAGTTTTTGTGCTAAATCTGTCCGATATAANTTTTTTACGAACGGNACCCCATAATTACAAGCTAAACTTAACTTTCATAANACAAGTGGCAGTACTGTTGACACAGCAATAACCTGCTAAATACGAAACGCTTACAGCTGAAACAGAACACAGTTTCAAAACTTAGAACCTTCCTTTGCCCTAACTAGCTGCTAGACTACACATCGAAAACAGTGACCACTGTTACGATTGCAGAACGAATTATGATGAACGAGGAAATTACAAAAACTCGCAGTTCATTTTGAATATAGTTGGTAACAGCAGCGGCGTAACTATGAAAAATGGCGCCTTTGTCAAAGTTTAAATGTGCTCCCTTTCTGTTAATTTGAATCTTAGATATAAGCACAATTTTTACGAAAATTAAACCATGTGGAAAATAAACGTTTTTAAACGGAAATATTTGAGTTTATTTTTGCTTTAAACTTTTCAGAAAATAACATATAAGTTATCCATAAGGGCCATACCATACGTCTATACTCATTCATTTTTATTATGAAGATTATCAAAACTTCAAAAAATAACGTTATCACAGTAGGCCTACATAGTGTTGCCTGACAAAATTGTATATCTTACAAAAAAATCAAACAACATATTGCAACTGCAAACGACAATTTCATGTAAAAAGAAACACAAATAAAATGGATTGTACAATAAATTTTCAATGCAAATCATGTACTATTTGCTGTGGAAAGACACACTTCAGTCGAAGCATTAATATATCCTGCCTTTTCCGGATGAATTACACAAAATACCCATTTTTATACTCGTCAAAGCTAACTCACACACTCTGCCCTGACTTATTCTTAGCCACTGAGGTTTCGGCGGTATGAAAGCACCAAATTCAGTTCATTGAAAAATCGCTCGCAGCTTGCAATAGATACTGCCATCGTCAGCATTATTTTACAAAGCAGTTCGAAGAATGTCAGGAGGACTTCCGCACGCGATAATTTTAAATTGCACGACTTGATACTACCATTTTGCCATCTAGAATATTCCCGTATAATTGCTTGCCATCTACATATGAATTGTACACAACTCCTAAATTAGTATTTCTCAAACTGGGCTTCGCGAAACCCCAGGAGTCACGGGAAGATTTCCAGGGGTACTTGGATGGCAGTTGAGTTTTCATGTATTGCTATCTTTTAATATCCTATACTAGAGGAAAATGCGTGCCGATTTGAAAATGCGTGAAAAAAAATGCGTGCCCATTGAAAACTCGCAGATTTTGCCTGATCCTGCGTTGTTGTGATGCAACAATGTGAAACCCACGGCTCTGCCAGCTAACCTGGGGGTTCAGGTTGATTGTTTCATGAACCGGGGGTACTTAACGGGAAAAAGGTTGAGAACACCTGTCCTAAACTGTCACACACATATTTTTTTTCATAGTCAGGACCGTGCAAAGGCCTTTATTGGCCATCGAACAGAAAGACAAATTTGGACAGAAAAAGCTAGCTCTAAACACGAGTAACAAATCACTTCTTTAATAAGTTAACATTTTTTGATCAACTGGTACGGTGACAATTATTATTGTTGAATTTTCGAGGACTAATTAATGTTCTCTACTTTAGTCTCTCGACTGGGGCATTGTGTTCAGCCTATTTATCGGACGCTTATGGTCACAGGCGTGACGANGGGGGGAAAGAGGGCCGCGATTTCCCGGGCNCCAAATCACTATGGGGNCGCCAAATCACTGCTGGGGGCGCCGAAAAGTCCCAACAATGTCGCAAGCACTTTCTTCAATAGCATATTTGCTTTTGAAATACCTTCAGGTTCGAACATGGGGGCGTCAAATTTGCTTATTGCCCCGGGCGCCATCTAACCTCGTTACGCCCCTGCTTTGCCATCGAAGAAGTTTCGTAAAGTCGGAGTAGCCGCAGTCCGCAGCAGTACAGCAATTTGTAATTTGCATATGACCTCAACACCAGTTGTTTGCATCGCAGTCAGATTCTTACAGCCGCACACTTAAACTCGTCTCAACCAGATGCGGAATAATATCTTCTTGCCTGAAATACAGCAGTACGGAGTGACTTGACCATTCTTATAGCGTGAGAAGGACGATGTCTTGTAGATATAGCAAGCGAGCGTTCTTGTTCTGTCACAATGTCTGACCGTCGTTTTTTGTCACAATACCGCAGTTTTATCATAATGCTTGGTGGTGCTGACGCAACCCTCCCGACGTAATACATTAGATATGGGCGCGCCGTGTTGATGCAGCTTTGCAGTTTATGGTTGCATGCGGAGGCGTAGCCAAGGGGAAGGCTACGCCTACGCATACAACCATAAACTGCTACGCCTACACACACAACCATAAACTTTTGTGCTTTGGGAAGCGGCGTCCCAAACAAAGATACTGTTTCTCGCCTAAAGTCAAACATTTTGCTCCCCTCAAAAGTTTGGGCTGACTGCGCCACTGGTTGCATGGGGCACAAAATGGAGGTTCAAGAAACTAAATAAAAATTGTAGTTTGCCAAACAATTTTTGCGCTCCCCTCAAAGTTGCGCTCATGGCACATGCCATGCCTGCCATACCCTAGATACGCCACTGCCTATCTATCTACCAAACAACAGCTCATTGATTCCTGAACAACATTTTCTATCAACCAACATGTGCCCAAATAGCATAGATGAGTTTTGGTTGTCCACAAGGAAATTTTATCTAATGATCAGCTCGAAAGCTGTCAAAATTATCTTGCCATGTGCATTTTAATGGCTTTGCAAGTATGGATTTTCAGCACTGATTGAAATTAGAAGTAAAAAATTAAAGCATTCTTGGTATTGACTATGAAATGCGAGTTTTCTTGACGTCATCGTAATCTAACATTAGTCTGATTTGTTCTGGAAATTAGGCACAGCCATCACATCTAAAAAACTTAAATTCTTAAACATTTTCAGTGTATCATTTACGTGAAATTTTGCCGCGAAAATGTTGAGATTTCTTGTAGTGTGCCACAGCGTTAAAAAGTTGAGCACTCTCTGAGCCGATCATCTATTTAGTTTTTAACTGAATAAAAAAGGTCTTACTTCTTTGAATGTCCTTTGGTCAAGTCCAGTAGCCAAACGCCGCAAACACGCAAACACTTTCGCATTTCTGCCGTTGCCATGGACATCCGCAGGGGTGAAAACGAGCATTTCAGCAGCGATTCTAAGGGGGGGCTGGATGGGCCATGGCCTCCCAGATTTTTTCTTGGCCCCTCCCCCAAGTTTTTTCTTAATTTCCCCTAGTTCATTTGGTTGACATATACAGCAGATAACTTTCGGCCAGCAATATTTTAAACGATCATCTAGATACCCTCTAGCCTGCAGTCAATATTTCCCAAACGCATGATATTTTCCCAAATGCATGAGCCGTGTTGTTGTTTTTGACGGTCGGGTAAGTAGAGTTGTTTATGACGACACACACCAGGGTTTGCTCGGATCCTGCGTTAAATTTATTCAGATCGCGGTCTGTCAAATTTAGTCAGACCGCGGGAGGATGACAGGTGCCTTCACGCAGTGACGGATTTACGCATAGGCCAAGTAGGCCATGGCCTAGGGCTCCGCGTTTTGGGGGCCCCGCGCAACTCCTTCCTCTGACGAATCATATACTTAAAAGTTTAAAATAGTTATTATTTTAAAAAGAAACTGCACAGAAGCATAACTTCATAATTTCCTTTGAAACGAGCGAAAATACAAACGTCTAGACTCTTATCAGTGCAGTAACAACACGATAATATTGTTTGCTACGCAATATAATAATGACAATACTGCTTTTCATCGGATTTCAGTGTATGGCGATTTCGCGTTGTTGCGAATTTTTTGTCAATGGAAGGTTGAACAATAATTTGACTTCAAGCGAGCAACAGTAATTTGTTCAAGACATTGCTTGTCAAAGCACAAAATGACAAGATACACTACAAATTTGGAAAGGGCATGACCCCTTTGGCCCTTCCTGATCACGTCTTTGGATACAAGAAAAGAATGAAAGGAAATAACAGTAGGCTACTTTCACGATGCTCATTCTTACACGAACAAAAAGCTCGCAACAACGCGAGATCGCCACACACTGCAGAACTCCGATGAACAACAATGTTGTCAGTATTGGATGCTACGTTGAATTCTTACCAACTAGATTGCCCGCAAACAGAGCTTGCTTGTTGAAGCTCTAGATCAGCTACCCGCGGGTCGTATGTGGCCCAATCGAAGTTTTGTGCGGCTCAGTTTAGGTTTTCGCTTTAGCAAAAGTATCCTACATACTGACAACCTGCCCTTATTTCGAAAATCTTGAATTTGACATTTTTGATGCAGGTGGTCTTCAGTGCCACTTTACCACGTCTGTTACGATTGCAGCTAGGATTCCAAGTTTCAGTACACTAGCTAAGCTAAATTTAGTTTGCTAAGATCAAAGTAAGCAATGGAATGTGCGGTCCTCATCAATATTGCATTCAATATGCGGCCCTGGTTAAAACAGTGACTTAATTTTTGACCCAGTAAGCCATTTGAGTTGGACACAGCTGCCCTAGATGTAGAAATAGTTAAATCAGCTAAAACAGTTACTTGTGAGTTTTACTTGGAAAAACGTGTCTACACTGCGCTTACTTCATGTGGTTAGCTTTGAAACAGTCAGGGATCTGTGTGAGAACTATATTGGTCATTGTCTATTTGTCTGAATCTTTTTTGGCTTAAAGTTAGTGCGTGTTTCGCTTATAACAAGACAGTCATAAATCAACACAAGGTTGTTGAAAAGTCAGCTTTTGAGGATCAGTCACAGGAAAACTCAGTGTGAATATGCGGCGCATGCTATGCTACTTTAGGTGCAACTGGTGCCGAAGCCTCGCTGTTGTTATCTGCATTGAATATTCCTTACCCTATCCACGCTGCAGATGGGCTTTACTGTGGCTACACCACAATCACAAAATATCCATAAGCTACCACAAAAACGGATTAAATTTTTGAAAGCGCGTTAACTAAAAATGGGGGCTCCCTCAAAGCGCGTAAATTGAAAATGGGGTCTCCTATTTTGCACACCTGCACACTCACTAAGACCACTACTTCTCAACCGAAGCCCTCGGCCCCCCCTTGGGGGCCACGAGTGGAGATCTTTACTAAATAACTCTGCCGTGATATTGCAAAACCCTATTGATGAGCAGGGGGCCACAAGTGTTGAGAGTCTTTGGAAGAGGGCCACAAGCCATGAAAGGTTAAGAAACGTTCGTCTAGGACTCTAGTTCTAGACGTTTGTATTTTCGCTCGTTTCAAACTAAATTGTGAATTGAAGCCTCTGCGCAATTTCGCAAATTTTGTGTTAGTAATGAGTCGTCACAGGAAGGAGTTACGCGGGGTTCTATGCCATGGCCTATGCGTATATCCGTCATTGGGCACAATTGTGTACGGAAAATGGTGTTTCGTTTTGCATGTGCAGTGCTGTGGAAGTTGCATGGTCACCAGTGTTCGACATACCAGTACACGTGTGTGATTGCACCTACAGTGGCGTTCAGATGTCTCTGGTGCAGGGGTGGGCAATTAGCGGCCCGCGGCGGATCCAGCCAGTAAGTTTAGGGGGTGATTTCAGTAATATTTCGTAATCAAGTCTCATTACGGGTTCGCTAGTGTAAGAGAGATGAAGTATACTTCACGACACTGCTGTGACAAAACAATAAACGGCAAAATCGCCTTATATCGCGAATGCTGTGTTCCGAATTGTATGAAATTATGGTGAATAAAGTTACTTTCGTAGGTTTTCGGAGGGGGGCGATCGCTTCAATCACCCCCCCCCCTTGGATCCGCCCCAGCATTTTCACTCACCCGGTGGAAGCATTCAGGAAAATCTTCAAATCTGAAATTTCCTCCAACTTACAGTATCATTGAGTTGCTTGCACTGGATAAAGAGTATTCACACAAGAGCAAAACCTTTTCTGTGTGTACCATTATTTTTTGTTTTATAAATGAAGTTAAAAGATACAGCCCTTCGGTAAACGTGGCCTTATCAAAGTGGCCCCCGAGACAAATTATTTGCCCACCCCTGCTCTAGTGAATAATAACACTAGTTCATATTTAACGATATTCACAACCCTGTTTAAAACAACGAAGTCATCGTTGAAGATAGACATTTATGCTGGCCTCTCTACTTTTTCCTTTCCCCCCACTTTTTAAACTCTAGAATCGCCACGGTCTTTCATCAATCCTATGTGACAATCTTTGTTAACATTGATAAATTGTTTTGCCACTACGTTTTCATTTATTCTAATTTCCACTGACAATTGTTTACTTTGCATGATGGCTTTTGCATTGTTCGCACTGATTTTTCCCTACAACATCATGCACAGTTAAAAAGTCTTTCAGCACAGGGAAAGACTTGGTTACAAACAATGATTGACCAACGTCTGTCTGACCTCTGCATGCTGACTATCCATCACTACAAAAGTGAACAGGGTCTTTGACAAGTTCGGAAGGGATTCCCGACGACTCCAGCTTCTGCTCCAAGAGTATTAACTGAATAAACTGTTCATAAATGTTTGTTATTGTATTAATTTTGTATTTTCCCTGTAATCTTTAAAAAAATTTCATTTCCAGGGAAAAGGACATCCATGGATATATAGTAAGTTTTGACATGTTGGGAACAGCGTTAGATTTTTTTCACATCAACTGTATTGTAGCTTCCCGCACACCAACCCGTATACCTTCGAGGGAACTTGCTGGTCAGAGCTGAAAATCTTTTTCATTTAAGTCTGAAAAATCACAGAAGCCTTGACCTTACAACTTCAAATCCCCACCAATAGTGTATGAGAACGTGATTTCCCGCTCACATAGATGGGAAGATGACGTTTCCACTTGGCTGCTGTGCTGCAAACAGGATTTCTTTGTTCGACATCCGCTTCAAATGTTCATACCTTTATAAATTATGACGTTACAACATTTCGCAGAACAGGAGACTTCAAGAGGAAGTAACATATTTTCAGAAAAAAAGTACTATACGTTCGAGGACACGAACAGCGCTGAAAGACGTAGCGGAAACACCATTGGGAGTGCAACTGAACTCGGATCGCATTCGGAAAAGAAGCAGCAAATCCGCAGATCTCACCATGCTCGAACAAATGTGTCAAAACTGTCTCAGCGACATTTATGCAAAATAACAAACGTCACAATAACAAGCAACAGAACGCACGCGTTCGAAACACAATAAACTTGCTGAATATCTGTACACGGGCATGAGAAGACTGGGTATAATACAGTTTCGTTACCACGTCCTAGTGATAAATTGAATGACTGCGTTTATACAACCGAATTAGGAATACTAAAGCTCGCCTTGACCAAAGTTGGGAGAAGAATGTAATGAGCATTCTAGAAACTACTAATCTCCAGGAACAAAACTTAATTTTAGTGCAGAAATTGCGCTTGCGAAATTGAGGTACACTTAAATCATGGCCCATAGCAAGTAGGTCTGCAAACCCCGGTAGAAATCAAGAAGGCGTACGCTTTCTTAAAAATACCAAATTCAAAGATATTCACGAAGTAAGTCCAACAAATAAGATGTCGAAAAAAAGAAGCTGCATTAGATCTAATATATTACTTGGAAATGAACTGAGCGTTCAGAAGTCCACTGGCGCGAGCATAAGCTTCGTGAAGGATAGGCACGTTGTTTAAACCTTACTAAATGTGATCGATATGACTAGTCCATCTAAAATGCATATGAACTCATGAACAAAGGCGTTTCGGAAACGTATGAGGAAGTGTTCAACATGGTGCGTAAGCAGGTGATGAACAAACACAACTGCAATATGCTGAGGCAAATGAAGTTGATTGTCTGAAACAACTTCTGCGATCAGAGCAGCACTGAGAGTTTTAGTAAGTGGGCTATAAAGATGTGGAACGATTTTGAACGTCTCATAACAACGTAGTGAAGGTGAAGCTTTTGAAATGATCTCGCCGATCGTCATGTGTACATTAAACAGAAAACGGCAAACACTTGGTGTGGCGTTGTCTTCAATGAATAGACGGCTGCACATTCACAGTAAAGAGACCAAATACGATATGTAGCACAACCACGCATATGGGAGTTACACGAACACGAAGAAAGGTGTTGTAGTAGGTATTTACAACGTACAGTGTAGTTTGATCAGATTAAGATGACGAGCCAGGCTTTTCCTTTGCTGGCTGGTCGTCCGGAAAGGCTTCCTTGACTGGTTTTAAGCTGAAGTGCATAATGTGGCGTTGGTAATTCTTGCTAGCTCGAAACTGCGCATCCGTGTTGTGTAAGCGATCGAGAATGCCCAGGACTCCATAGCACTGATTAAACCTAAGTAAAAAATAGGTTATCACGTTAACAGTCACTGGTCACACACCTTACGACTTTACATGCATAAAAATGGGTTGAAATCTTCATTATCACACAATCCTGTATTTATAAAAAGCAAAAATAGGAGTTCAATATTTAAATAACGCAATTTATATTTCCAGAGGGACATCAGGTCATTGAAGACGAGCACGTGGGGCATGGCCCAAGAAATGTTGGGAAGCAATGGTCTAAGCACATAGAATGTTGCAGTGGCATTGTGCAAAGCAGTGGTTCTCCACCTTTTTTGGCCCATTGACCACCTTATTTAAAAAAATATCCGATGGACCACTTTGCATAACACGTGACAATCATAAAACAAGCAAAAGGACCCAAGAAATAGTCTTACATAATTTATTGTACAGTAAAAATGTTACAATTTCAAGGAACGTTTTATCAAGGATTTATGGACCTCTCTGTGGGCCACCGATGGTCCACTAGTGCAACGTACGATAACAGACTTTTATTGTAAGTTTTTATACTTGTTGCCTTTTTTTCACCTGAAACAAAAAAACATTTTCTAAGCTTTCAGTTCTCCTGTCAAATCTGTTAACAAACACTACAAATTTTCGTTTAATCATGATGCACAAATAGTCCACTTATATTTGCATAAGACGATAGTTCCGCCTAAGTCCCACAATTTATTCCGCTTGGGCGTCGACTTGAGCAAGTTTTGCTGTAGTCTGTTCAACTGCATACACGCAGTCACCTTCGTTGGCATTTACGTTGTAAATAATTTCGCCCTATTGTTCTTTCAATTTTGATTATTATTATCCGCACACTTCGTGAAATCGGCATTATGTGACGAAACAAAGTATTCCGGAGAGACGAGGTATGACTTTATGTGCATTTGCTAGCGTCTTGGATGATGACTTCAAAACTGTTTTTAGTTTTTTTTTTAGAACGTCAAATTATTGAGAGTTTTTCCTATTTTCAAATAAAAATTACTTGAGTCTGACCCAGGCCTACTTCACAGCAAGCTACACAATACCTTTCGAAAGAAACCCACAGGGTTGCCAGATCTAGTTTTTGCCAAGGGGCCTAATCTAGTCAAGAAAAGAGCCAAATTCCAAGACAAGGGGTCAAAAAAGGGCCAACCATTTTTTCCAAATTTATCAGCAGTTACAAAGTGATATGAAGCTATACTTAACAATTTATTAAATGGCAACGTTCTTCAATCACAACTGAAGCTCAACAGCGTAACAAGTACATGATGAAAGATCGTAATAGAACAACTTAATTTCCATGCGTAGCCATATGAGATCAATTTACCTTCCTCTCGATAAGTGCTAAAGCGATCAACAACAGTCTGAACAAAACTAACAAACACAAGCACCACCGAAATAACAGTAAGTTTGGTAACGTCACAGTTCTCACTGCTA
>JGI24159J19872_10004527_pt1 | contig 17740 bp, 13 predicted proteins | sample Ectturendosymbi4_FD_19872 | JGI IMG/M metagenome (IMG submission 19872) | reverse complement strand
AAATTATTTGTATATATATGGTCGATGCATGACTCTGCTTCGTTTACCACTCTGGTTGGTTTATTTATAATTGGGTAGCAGCCAAGGCTGCATAAAGTATCCATATAATGTTGCATTCTGCTATCATTTGTTGCATTTAGTGGATTTATGTTAATATCGCCTAATACATAATACGAATAGTCATTTTTTGCGATTTATATCTGTATTCAAGTAACTAGTCTCTACAAAGGTGACGCAGTCGCATCTATCAGCAAATATTTTAAATAGGAAATCGATTTCAGGCAACTCTACGCATCTTCAGTCCTGAAATCTGCAAGCATTGCTTACAGAGGAAATGCAGAAGGGCTAAAGCAAGGTCAGATAAAGCAATTACACTCAAGATTGAAATGAAAAAATCAAAATTAATTAATGATTGCAAAATGCATGCAAATTCTCGTACTACTGAAAAGTGAGGAAATGTGTTGACGCCCGCTGAACGATCTCAACTCACGTACTTACGGTACCCCAACTTCCCAAATAAGGGGTTCAATGAAAAATGGATTTCTTTTTCTATTGTCACAAAAAAAGGGCCCAACAACCGTATTTTCGGGAAACACGCATTACACCGCTATGGGACTGAGCCTCTACGTTTGATACCAACTGTGCTGCGAGCATGTAATATTTGTATTCAACTGCAGAAAATTCCTATATGACATCATATAACTTAGGATGGAACATGGGACAAATTCAAAGTCTACCATCCCAACCCACGGGACAAATCCCGTGAAATTCCTTCGGGAATCTCATTCCCGTGGGCAATACTGACAATCATTGCTTTTTGAAATAGAAGATCGTTTGCATAAAACCGATTAGTAGGCCTAACGTATTACAACAGCTGCATTAAAACCGGTTCTGGCAGTTTGCATCACTTGCACACCAAGAAAATGAAATGTTGACAACGTACTAAATACCTCGTGATAAACGTTAATGAACTTAGAGACGAGATGTTGTCCTTCATGCGAGTCCAGAGCTTCAACATCAGCACTCGAGGTCCGAAACGCATTGGTTTTTTCAACAGCATGATGCAGTTTCTGCAACGACACATTTTCAGACGCTAGCAACCAGGCAGGAATGTATGTTTATTAGCATAAAGAGCAAAGTAGTACAAATAGTTGTCTGTTTTCAACTGGTGCAAATTATTTTCGTGGAAATTTTTTGAAAACTATATTAGTAATTCTTCCTTAAAACTTCACCAATACTGCTTTCCCTTTGACTGAAAATCTATGCACTAAAGTAAATCTTGAACAGTTTAAACCGCGCTACTGTCATATTAAAACATTTGACATTGTGGAACCTGTGTCACAAGTTTTCAAAAAATGACATTTCGTTAAGTGATTTGAAAAAAACGATAACTGTCTTTCCACCTGTTACTGACAGGATTCTCCAAACTACACCCCACGAAGACATATTATCCGCCCCTCAAAAACATTTTATGAATAAAAACTTGCACAATCACGAAAAATTTGTTGATTTGATAGAATTGTAATGTATCCCGAAATAATTATATTACGTGAGACAGCCACGTGATGTCAGTTGGCTAAGTATCATTGTCTAAACTTAACTGGTGTGTTGCCTCTCAAATGCCTAGGGAGTACACTTTACAGCTTTCGAAATATTCCGAATCACAACAACACATGAGTTATCATGATAACACCGCGCATTTCTTGTTTCATTCGGGTTATTCACGCCGCTTGGCAAATTTGAACCTTCTTCTGTGCAGGAAGGGAGTTATTTATTTCGTGTCTTTGGTTTATTTAAATCTAAATGATTTCGCCTGAGATTGCAAATAAGAAAATAATAATAAAAAAAGAAAGAATTTCACCATTCAAATTAATAAATGCACGTTTATTCATCTATTCATCAACAACATTCATCTATTGACATTGTTTTATTTTGGACCGAGAGTTTATGTTCGAGCCTTCACAACCATTGTGTAACAGCTTATGCATCCTTTGTCAAAACTATTGGGAAAACCCCGTATTACTATATGGGATAAGCTGCTGGATATTCAAGTTTTGTACTTTCAAAATAGTGGTATAACAACGTATTGTTATTTTACCCATGCCACTTCAAGAACCACTAGCAAATATGCGTTAATAACTATAAGCCTCTATTCTGCAGGTGAAACTTAATTTTTGCATATGTAACAGATATTCATTCAAATATTAATTTTTTAAGTGTGAAACTCATTAACTGATAATGTGTGAAGCCATGCAGACTTTATATATGTTTTATGCTACAAATATAAGTTTTGGTCATTGATCAAACCACTACGTAACAGGTTAGGTTTGATGCAAACTTGTTAGAAAAGATGAAAAGTATCTTATTAAACATTTGTTCAAAATATTTCATATAAGTTGCTGTGTTTCAAATTTTACGTTCTTGGTGATCACTTACTGGACACAACATTGTGAACACGCGATTCCTACTAACCACTATTACGTACATAAAGAACGTCTGCCTGGATCTTCTGCATGAGTTCAATAAAAATAGCCATGCACGTCATCAATAGATCTTCAGATAGAGCCAGCAANTTCGGTAGATCTTCGAGCAACTGCTGATTGAGAGCTTCGTAAACGTTGCGCGCCATCTGCTGGCAACATAGTCCATTTTCAAACATTTTTTTCTTTTTTCGATAAAATCTGGGGTTGTTGTTACTGTATTTCTGGGGTTGTTTTTATGTAGAAATTTGCAATAAAGTTTCCATTGCTTCAAACATAAGAAAAGAAAAGCACAAAAATATTTCTAAAGACATACTCTCCGGAATAGAGAACGTTGAATTGTAAAAAACGTATTACTAACATTCCTACCAAATAACAACATCGTACGAGATCACCACAAAAATTCAACTTCTAGTTATTCCGATAATAAAACAATTGTAATTACTGTAAAAAAAAATTACTTAGAGTCTCGGTAATTAAACATTTTCAAAGTTTTTCAGTGTTTCTGCTGTTCATGAATTTATGTTTTCATATTTTTATACTTATATTTTAGCTACACGAGGATTTTAGCTACACAGCTGTGTTGCAATTAAGAAAATAAGCATAAAACTCAGTAATGTGTTTTTGCTAGATAATCTGCATATTTTTGAGTTCAGTTTTCCAAGTTTCCACAAGAAATTGATGCAGATGCACGGCTGGGTTAATGGAAAATATTTTTTGTTCTTGACCTTCAAATACGTAGAAAAACACACATTGTTTGCTTTTTTGTAAGTTTGTTTTACCCTGATCTGGTCATTTCTGAAGTGCAAAAGTTAAATCATCTTTCACTTGTACCTGAATGTTGTCTTTGCTTTCAGACCGTTGCTGGCTGCTTTGGAAATCAAGCAATTTATCAAATCTTTTCGCAATGACCGCGTGAGGTCCTTCAAGGTTCACAAGTAGAGATGAAAGGGGAGAAAGAATTCGCAGTTGAAACTGATCGTGCTGAAAAAAAGGACATTTGTTATTTGAAGGCAGTGCTTTTATGAATCAAGCTTATCTTAAGCTTTAAAAGACATTTCACACTAAAAGTGCGGAAGGGGGAAGGGTACGACCTATTTTTTTAAGTTGCAAATGAATAATGCTATCAGTGAGTCCAGTCCACAGTGAATATTTACGGTTCATTGCCAAAAACAAGCTTAATTTGTTGAGCTATCGAAAGGATTAAACTTGAAAAGATTTTTTCCTTAAAATATGGTAAAAGAATATGGTAAAAATATGGTAAAGGGTCAAAATATGATAAAGGGTCACTCTCCTGAGTGACCAATAAGAACCTGCAGCATGATCACTGCAGTTCAATTTGCAATGCAGTGATGATGATAACAGGAGTTATCGTAACGTTTGCAATATATCGTTTGTATCGTTTTCATTGGCCGTGATTTTCATTATAATGATAAAGGAACTTAATGAATATTTTCAGCAGCTGAGTGTGGCTTGCAAATGAACCATCTACTTGTCTTTAAACAAACCTTTTATCTTTGAGTTTTACAAGCATTGCCTTACCGGTATCTGATAAACACCGGCCACATACATCCTCCAGTCTCGACAGCGCTACTTGTTTACAATTGATTGGGGGTCACAGGCAGGCCCTGCACGAGTTCAGCCGATACTTTGTTCCGGGGCCCTAGAGCTATAAAGGTCCGCTAGAACTTGACTATCTGGCTGTTTGTTTTATGTAGAATGTAGAGAGGATATGAGTTGAATTATGATAAGGTTCTCATCAGTGGGGCAATTAGCATTACACATATGCGCACTAAACGATTTAGAAGGCTCCCAGATCTTTCTGTTAGTTCACGAGCAGTGACATCAAGTTTACTAAAAAGTTCTGGAACCAGCATTGCGCCACAAAATTCAGAACTCACCGAACTTGCTGGGCTTATAACGTCAAAAACACTACTGATTGACATTGACTGAAACACAATGATGTCCATAGACTAGAGCCAATCTATATTTGCTTGTCAGTTGCAGTGCGGTGTTCGCAATCAGGCTTTCATTGATTGATCTAAGTTGAAAGTCGAATGACGGGCCGAAGTAAAAACTCGGGATGGTAAGCTGTTTAGTGCAATTATATCTGAAAATAGATGAAATCTCAAAATAAGTGCATAGCCGAAATGCGGTGTTTGAATATGTGCGAAGTTGTGCGCAGCAATATAAGTTAAGCTTGACTGGATCTTCGCCTTCTTATAGCATTTAGATTTCGCTCCAAACGAGGTCCAGACACAGGGACGTGGTCATGGCGACGAAAAACGCGATCACCTCCCCAAAAAATTCTGGACTGCATTTATTGAACGGTTGAGCAAAAATAATCATGAACGCGAGAAGGCAATGATTTATTTGAGAATACCAATTTTTTTCTGGCTATACACGCCTGCCCAGATCACAAGCATGAGTGACACATGAGAAGTAAGTAACTCACATTTCAGACTATGTACATTCTTGAGGTTCATGTACTACTGGCGTATTTGTAAATTTGACATAAATACTATCAGCAAGGATGCTGCTCGGACGTGAAGTATACCAAAGTAAAGCGACGTAAAGACGTAAAAGTATTCTATTTCCCATAAAGTACCGCATTTCAGTTCAGGGAAAACTAACTGATTAAGTTGGAAGGAATGACAATTTTTAGGGGAGTACGATTGGACCATTTCAATTAAAGTTTCAAGAAATCGTATTTCATCATTAACAAAGGCATCCACGATTAAACCTGTCAAACCTGGCCAGCGCAATGGTCCTGTTGCTGCTGCGAACAGAAGCATAACTTCAGTGAACGCAAGCGAACTGTGTGCGAAGCATAATCGAAAATTATTTTTCTTGTGTTTCGATCGTTGTGACTTTAGTTTTAGAAAAAATTTCGGCTTGGCTTAAGAGCCATAGAGTTCACGTAGATCTGTTAGAAATTTCATAAGAGTTTACATGTAGATCTGGCGGAAATCGAAGTCTAATTATTATGAAAATTCTGCAGCAAAAGATATTTCATGCAAAATTTCTTTAATATGCAAAAATTAAGTTTCACCTGCAGAATGGAGGTTCAAAGTTATTAACGCAAATTTGCTTGTGGTTGTTGAAGTGACAAGGGTAAAATAACAATATGTTGTTATACCGCTATTTTGAAAATACAAAACTAGAATATCCAGCAGCTTATCCCATATAGTAATACGGGGTTTTCCCAATATTTTTGTCCGAAGGATGCATAAGCTGTTACACAATGGTTGTGAAGGCTCGAACATAAACTCTCGGTTCAAAATAAAACAATCTCAATAGATGAATCTTGTTTAATAATAAACGTACATTTATTTATGTGAATGGTGACATTGTTTCTTTTTTGTTATTCCTTTCTTATTTACCATCACAGGGTAAATCATTTAGATTTAAATAAACCAAAGACACGAAATAAATAACTCCCTTTCGTGTAGATTTGTTAGAAATTTTATAAGAGTTTACATGTAGATCTGGCGGAAATCGAATTCTAACTATTATGAAAATCCGGCAGCAAGATATTTCATGCAAAATTTCTTTCAGGGGGCTTTGGTCACATGCCTGCCCCCGTGCTGTGCAATTCAGCGCATCGTCAAAAAAGTTGAGGGATGTTCAGTGTATAGTTCATGCATGATGACAGGCGCTGTTAGTAAAAATCCTGTAAAACTTTCAAGGTGCCAGTGATCAACTAGCGTGGAAATCCAGTTGGAAATGACAGAATTCCAAACAGATTTCAAATTTTGCACCGTAGGTAAATTTAGTTTTGTAGTAACTTGCATGAGAATTATTACAAATATAAGTAGAACAACATGCAAAACTATTATTACAAGATTCTAACTTGCATTTTCTAGTTCATTAAAAAACAGTAATTTTTCCTTATCGTGTGAAAACCAAAGGCGAATATGTTCATCTGGAAGTAACTTATTCGTAACTTATTCGGCATCTACTGTATTTCAACACTCATCTAAATTTTTTCAAGCCAAACCTGCGTTCGGGTACCAACGCTCATACTACCTCGATTTGCCCTGGTTTGCTCGCATATAACTCGCCAGCTGGTTCTGTTAGAGAGCTGTTCAAACCCTCTAAAGATCCGATAAATCTGGTAGTTTCGATTAAAAAAGCTGGGTAAGTTTTGGATTTGAGGTTTTTGGTGGGTGACGTCACAATGGTGCTAGGTTTAGGATTTTTTATCCCACTCTGGTTTCCAACCCCAAGGGGCAATTCTTTGTTTCTTTTTTAAAAAAAACTACGCCAAAATCCGCGTCCTTAGAGCCTTGATTGTCTTTCTAGCGTTTGTGGTTGGCAACTTATGGCCAAAAAAACACAAATTAATTATTTACTCCTGGAATTCCCTCGGATACTACATTTTTTTGTTTGTTTCTTATAGGCCATAATGTTTGAACAACAAACTCTAGAAAGGCAATCAAGGGCTCTAAAGACTCGGATTCGAGCTTAGTTTACAAAAAGGCTTGATTCAAAAAATTCAATCTAGCGGTTGCTGCCCAGGGTCCTGTAAACTTGGCCAAAATGGCCTAAAACCTACCTCCATTCTGACGTCACCCACAAAAAAAGAAAAATCCAAAACTTTCCAACTTTTTAAAATCGAAACTACTAGACCTGTCGCATCTCTAGAGGGTTTGAATAGCTCTCTATCGCCTGGCGAGTTATGTTGGTGCAAAGTTCTACAAAAAAAATTGGCGCAAGCGGTAGTTAGAAGGGTTAAGTCAAAATCAGCAGAATTGGAATGAGTTAATCACAGTTGTCTACAGTAATCTCCCGGTTAAGTTCGCAATTTGAATCTGAGCACTTTGTGCGAACTTAGGTGGTAGGTGCGAACTTTGCAATTATGCTTTCTACTGTAAATATAAAGCGTGTTATTAGGTAATATAAGACCTGTACTTTATCAGCAAAAATGGAAATGCTAATCAGTAGGGCTAATGTTTCGATCCTGATTGATGCACTGATTGAAGCTAACTAATCTTTTCAGCAAGGCATATAATATTCACTTACATTATACTATTCACTTAACTGAGAATGTCAGGCAAGGCCAGGTGTTTGAATGAGTCGCAGAAATTGGAAGTAATCTCTAAGATGAGTCACCGAAAACCTCCAAGTAAACGAAGCATCACACGATAGTACTAAGTAATGATGTCGGTGAGGTGTTGGAAACCATGCAAGCAACAAACGATAATAACGAAGATGAGAGTGACCATGCAGTTGCTGAAGGTTTCGCACATATAGTTCAGAACCAACAGAGTATGAAGTCTTTTCTGTGGGTTTTGAGCATATTTTTGAGTATATGAAGTCCTTAAAGTTGAGGATCAGTTGTTGTGTCGTAATGTGTAAGCTCAAGCAGGAAATTATTATAATGAACTGAAAAAATTCCTTCGAATACTTTTTGCGGAATTAAGGCAGGTTGGAAGCAAAACGCAAATAAGAGCATAATATACACGAGGTGCGATTCATGACTTGTTTTAATCGTGAACTTTAGCATCGTAATGATGATAGTTGAACTTTTTTTATGACAAGTTGTCATATTTGGTTTCCTGTAAATAGGCCCTTCCAATAACTGGTTGAAAAAGTTGAATATAAATTTTTTTCATAATTTTTTGCGAACTTAATAGGAATGCGAACTTAAGCCGGTGGGAACTTAACCGGGATATTACTGCATTTTTACCTCATTTTTATCAGCAGTACACTGACTCTTCTGTACTTACAAAGTTGGAAAACCGTTCATCATTGCTGCTTTCAATCGCTGCTTGTATAAAGGCCACGGCATCGCTTTGATTTGACAAAAGGTCAGATAAATCCTCCACAAAAGTTTGTTCTGACTTGAGCCAAGTTTTATAGCATGCCAAGAAGGTGGTACAATTGTGCACAAATGCTCTAACAGATTGTTTTGTTGTCTTCAACCTTTAAAAGAAGACATTTTTTGCGAATAGTTCTTTTTTTGTGAAAACACGTTGCGATCATTAATCACATTTTTTTTCATAGTACTGTACAAAACAGGTTGTAAATAATTAATCATAGTACAAAACACGTTGCAATCATTTTGTAAAAACAAGTTGCAATCATACAACAGTGACAGTCAAATAAAAAAATTATATAGTGACCACACGTACTGTATCTTGGGGAGTGACGTGCATGAAATTGTAGAGGTAATTTAGGATCACTGGGTGGACTGTTAACTTTATATCCACTGTAGCTCTTGCGAGACGTTTAAAGCTTTGGGTACGTGCAAACCATCTTCTTATTGCAGAATTTCCAGAAAAGAAATATAATTCATTCAATTTTCTTACTTTTGATCTAACTCGTTGACCAATTGATTGTCACACTCGATCTCCGTAAAACCTGCTGCGTTACTCAATCTCATCTTTGCCCTTTCGACTTTCTTTTTAGCAGACTCAAGGGAGATATTAAAAAGTTTCGAGGACAAGCTTTCCTCTGGATTTGTTTTCCGGTATTTCCGTACTGTAATAAAAAAAATATTTCTGCACATCAAGTTTCAGAATAAATTTTCCAAAGAAAGAAAATGATACAGATTTCCACTAAAGCCTCACATTATGCAGCAAGTTACCGAATCGTTAGCTTTGCAGTGATCAGTAGCTTATTTTCACAAGAACTTTAGCATTTCTCCTCCTTTTGCCGATGAAAGCATCATTACAAGCATGAAGCGTGAACCAAACATAGATGTTTATTCTTTTCCATAGCTATAACTCAGAAAAAATTGCAGGTACTGTTGAAAACATTCAAAAACCTGCAAAACTCACAAATATTTCCAGAGACTGTGGGAAAGACTTAAGAATAATGAAAGATAGTTCCAATCAATTAATTGTTTGATGCTCGGCTACTGACTATTGTGCAACCGAAATGAACTTGTGTGCGATTTTGCTAAACTGCATAGAAAAATCGAACAGGTGTGTGTCGACCAAAGTAAATTCAAGTAGGTCATTGCCCATGAGGTTATAAAATATTTATAAGTAATTAATCAGAAAGAGGTATTTCACTGCACAGTATATACTACTTTCTTTATATAATGAGTAACCAAAAAAACAAAATTCAGAAATCCGAACCTAGGTCTTTTTTCCTCTTTTCTTCGTTAACCAAATTAGCAACATCCTGTATTTGTTTTACAGCTACCATGAGATCCCTGTAGGAAGTACAGTCAGCCGGCGGCTCAGGCTGTTGTGTTCTTTGCAGCAAATTCTCCAATAAAAGTGGGTACTTCAATACGCGTTGCAACGGTTTGATAAGAAACGATCCCATATCGAACGTGTTTACTTTGGTTCTGCGAACAACTAGGAGTGTTACAAAGGACTTGAGTACTTTTACTCGATGCAGCTTCATGAAAGAACCTATTTCCTAGGCATCTGCAAAGCAAATTGCACAGCTACAGACAAACATAGAACTATTTACAACTTCCAGAAGTTTATCGACTAGCTGAGCTTCACTCTCATATCTCATTCATTAAATACTTGTGTTTTTGGGTGTGCATTTCAATCTTTTTGTGCCGGTCGAACAAAAAGGTTATAATTTTTTTATATTCAAATCCTCAATAATTCTAGCGTGTTTGAGAAGTTTTCTTGGAATGGAGTGGACCGGCTCAAATTGTTAATTGGCGCAATGGAGACAGCAAGTTTTATTGAAAATAACTAGGTGCAATGTGAGCTTAGGCTGTTCGAGACAATTTTTGGAGTTTGCAGCTTTGATCGAAAAGGAAAAAAAGGAAATTCGAATAATCAAAAAATATCTCGTTAACTTACTTTTTCCAACAAATGGTTGCACCACGAAGACTAACTGTGTATCGAATGAGCAGAATAATCTAAACTAGCACTAAGGAATGCTTTGCGATATGATGTTAGACACGCAAATTGCAACCATGTTATCCCTTCCAGAAGGTGCAGATAGTGTTGAGTGAGCGCGGTTCAGTATTTTCTAAATTTCGCAATCTCGTAGAAATCTACTGAGCGTGCTTTCTGTCAAAATTAGGATAATAAATGAAAATAAAGAAACTATTCTCTATTTTGAGTGTTTGTGAAAGTCTTTTAATATCTCACAGACGGTTTTTTCAAAGGGTTTGTTCCACGTTTATACCACCCAAGCCCAATTCTCTGCAACCCCGTGGAGGTTTCATTAGTTCCGTATAGTGACATACGGTAAGCAATATGTTCGATGGTAAAAAGGTCGTTTACATGTGATTGTCAGGAATATTGTTCGATGGGCTGTAGTTGCCCCTTACCTTTAAAAACGGTGAGGTGATTGTAGAGAAGAACGAAAAGCAAGAGAAACGAGGTCACAAAGGGCGCTGGTGATCAGTTACGACCACTTTCATGTTCACTGCCATGGAATACCGGAATGCAAGTAATATTGGTGGTACTACGTTTCATAGGTGTAGAAGCAGGCAATTTTTGCGTGTGCAAAGCATATTTTGTCCTAAAAATTTTATGCCACAAATGTTCTCCCTTTAAATTTTCTGTAGCTGTTGGGACATTATATTTTCTTGTACAAAGTTGACGTGGACTTGAGAATAGAAAATTTGGTACTTGAAATTTGCTTCTTAATTACCCAACTGAAAAAAGTACACTAAGCCGTGCAAAAACACTGTCAGAAGCCAGCCCGCTGAGTATTCGTGAGCATCTGCCTCACAGTTTTGAGTTTTTCCATTCACATTCCAGCTGTTGCTGTCAGCGAGGAACCTCAGACCTAGCCGAGGTTGGCCTAGAGCTGCTTCCTTATCTGAAGACATATATGTGGAATGTTTCATACTGTTTGTATTATGACTTCGCCGCGAGTCTCACAAAATTGTCTGTTCAATTGCACATGTATGCAATATGCAATCGACAGTATGGCAAAATGTGTTCATCCAAACACTATAATCAAAACAAGTGCCCTGTAGCATGCTCGATTCCCACAGTGTACAATAAAACACGAAAGCTAGTAGAAATAGTTTGTTCATATTATATAGCCTATATTTAATATGTTCCCCATGACACAATAACCTTTTATTTACACACTCAATAACAAAGTACACCTTCATTTATATTGTTAAAAACGTCGAAGCTTCTTTGCCCAGATTTTTTAAGATTTTGCCTAAATTTTTGACAAATCAAAAATTTTGAAAGTGCCCTTACACCCCCAGCTCCTACAAAACTGACATGTTTTATTGTTAAAACACGCATTGTGCTTCATTATAAGAGTGAACTTGAAAAAAGTAATAAGAAATAGAACAATGATACGTCTAAAGATCAATTTCTGGGGCAACTGGAAAAAAAATGTGTGATTTAATGTCCATCTCTTGTGTTCTTATGTGCTGCAGGTTCGCAAAACCATGAAAGCGCATGTTGAATAGAGTACGTCATTTTCTGTAAACGTGGCAAACAAACTGCCATCTCTCACAAAACAGGTATTCAACGCAAATGTTGCGAATAGGCAAACATCACTGACACACAAAGGTCGTAAAAATAAATATTAACAAAAGAATCACTCCCAGGGATTCGCAGATCCCATGCCATGCGCGTAACATCAAAGCAGCCAACCGTTTTGCAGAGAGAGAGACGCAAACAGGTAAATGATGCAATTTAAGGTTAGGAACAAGCTAGAAAGTTTTATTCATATTTTTAGTGAGAGGGTTTAAACTGCATACTTGACTTTCATCAAACATTCTTGTAAGATCTGTCGAAAAGTGAGGTTGCCTGCAGCCTTCTCCAACATCGCCGTGGCGTCGTCAAGGTTATTGCAATAGATCTTGTACACTTCCTTCATTTGTGGAATATATTCAATGAAAACCCTCCCCACGTTAAACTTGTCCTCCGTCTGCGCAAAATCGCTGTTGCCATCAAATCGTTGAAACATCAGCAAACTTTAATTGCACAATTCGTGTTGCACTATCCCTGCCGCTTTGAAAAGGGCGATTTCAATATTGGTCATTCTGTTAGGAAGGTGAAAGCCTTCCTGAAGAATATGCATTTACCATGCTTACCTCGCAAATGGTAAGGTCTCAAAGCCAAGATCTGCATTGCTTTCAAGTTCTACTTAGCCAAAACCAAGAACGACGACGGTTAAAGTTTACGAGGTCGAAGCCAAGGACGCAATGACAAGCTCAAAAATGAAAACTTCACCCAGCTCAACCTCGCGCAGCTCAAACTTCGCAACTCAACTTCACTCATTTCAGCCTGCGCGCAATTCAACCTCACTCAATATCGTATCGACCCAAACTCACACAACTCAATCGCATATTTTATTCAATATTTTATAAGTGCCAAACTTTGCTCGTGGGGATGCTGCTTGCTTTGAACGTATGTATTAAAGTTCATTGATTAGACATGGGCGTCGGAAGGTGATGCAGGGGTCTAAGGCCCTGAATTTTGAAATTTAATGTTTTCCTATTAACTTTTCAGCACAATAAGGTTGTTGTTTTTGTTTCGAGTGGTCAAAATGAAATTTCACCACTCTTGGTACCCGGGAAAGATCCTTTTGGGCATCCCGGGGAAAATGCACTATTCCCCCCCTCTGGATGTAATCCTTCCGACAACCAGGTGGTTAGATCTTGCATTGCACGACTTCTGCGGTGGGAAGTTGCCGGTTTAAATGCTTGTCACGCAGTGTTGCATGCAATCAGCCAGTGTGTCGCAATTACTGCTTGTTTTCTAGTATTTGTTCATTAAATCATCACTCATTAACCTGTTTATCTTAGACTAAATGTCTCAATCGCAGGCGGGCGCCCAAATGTAGTAACTCCCTTGAATGTAAATATATCCTGGCGCTTGGTGACAAAATGTACACGCACGTTTAACAAACCTACACTACACAAAACTGAAATTACTTTCTCTGAGCAAAACTGAATGATTAAGCGTGTGAGATTGAGGTGTGTGCAGTTCAACCAGAGTGAGTTTGAATTGTGCTGCTACAAAGCAAAACAAACAACAAAACAACACCAAATTCTGGAAACGACTTTACGATCTTGGAAGGCCATTGCGGAAATGTTTGCTTTACGCAGCAGATTTTTCATCGCAATGCACCTAAACATAAATAAATTTCTGAACGAGTGAAACAAAAACATCAGTTAAGTTTTTGATAATATAAATCTCTATCTTTACACCACCACGATTTTGCGACGTGCGGTTTTGTTATGAAATCAGTTGTGGAATAACACAAACATAGAAAGCTTAGATCTAGCTTTATAAAAGCAATCAAGAACATTTACCCGCTGCAAGTCTTGCAAATCCTAGCCTTGACAATAACATGGACAAAATCAAACTCTATTCTATGACTGACCACTTTCAAACAGTGGCCCCAAATCTGCGGTACGCGTACCACTAGTGGTACGCGATAGCCTTCAGAGTGGTACGCGAGCAGACCTACCTTCTGCTTTTTTTCACAAAAAAAATGTTCACAGCGTTTGCTTTCATTCTCGGGTTCTGTTTATAACTTCCTGCATTTCTGTGTACTTTTCATATTGGCTTTTAACGATGGCCATTATCTTTCTTACAGCTATTTTGTACATGTTGTTTTTATATCAAATCTAGTTTTCTAAACTTAAACTTTTGATCGAATCAGTTTTCCTGGAGCAAGGTGGCACGTAGTGACAGTGCTGGACCCCAAGTGGTACGCGATCAGGAAAGGGTTGATAAGTGAGAACCACTGCTTAAAACACGCAAGTGTCAAAGCGCTTTTTAACAAGGTGGAATACGTCACGTAGGTCGTGGAAATGCTTGATAATAATCTTCTGGTTACAACAAACCAAATATCTTTTCAAAATCGATTCCATCTCCAACAACCAGCTGCTTTGCGTACTAACCAAGAATAGCGGAGCTGACGTTGCAGTAAGAAGCTATCACAAGTGGTTCATGTCGATTGTCAAATGCCACTGTTGATTTTCGCAAAGCAGTTTTCAAAACTGGTGCAAATACTATAAGAATAATTAATTTGCAATTAAGCAAAAGACTCGTTTCACACATGCAGAGCTATACTTGATATATTGTTTGTTAAAATTTATAAGTTAACAAACTTTGGCAATTCTGAAATTTAAGAAGGTTAGCGACATTGTTATCGTTGTCGCAGGGCTGGAATTCATTAGTGTCACATAGTATAGTAAATGCACATTATACTATGGTATACCGTGTGACACTAATAAATTCCAGCCCTGCGACAACGATAACAAAGTCGTTAGCAAACTTTTTACCACAAGGCTTTGACGATAAAATTCTAACCTCATGAGAAGTAGCGCGCTTAAGCGCCTCCAATGAAACCAGCAAAGATGCTGAAAAATCTCGAACATTTTTGATGTTGCCGAACAGGATTTCTACTCGGATTCCCGAGCCAAGCTAAAAAATGAACAGGCGCAAAATATTTTTCCAGTTATGGAGATGAAATGCATTTGCTAAACATAAGACAGCTTCTACATATTCCTTTGCCTAGAAAGATAAGAACTCAAATACGTAATGGGCTATAGAATGTAGAGTAACATGCAGACAGAGAATTGAAGGCTCGAAGCTTGCTGTTTAGTTTCTAGGAATCTGCCAACTTTGCGATGAATCGGACTTGCACATATCAACATTTTAGCAACAAGACATCACAAGGGCGACGTATCTATATCTGATCGCGAATTGTTTTACAAGGAAATCGATTTCACGTTATTTACGCATCTTCATGCCTTATTCAAATGCTGAAATGTGATTATGTGCCAGTCCGAATCATCGCAAATTTATGAAAACACATCACGACAAGCAGATTCCTCAAAAGCTCGAATGCAAACCTAGAGTCTTCAATTCTTGACAACACTGATAGGAAATCCCTGCTAACTCAGCTTTCAAAAAATGCGAGGATTGTGCTGAAGCAAGAGAAAAATTTAAAAACCTTGTTCAACAATAGAAACCCTTAAAGTATAAAACATGCTACGTAATTTACAGTCCGATAACGGTGGTCATCAGCTCCTGGCTGAGCAAACCACATGTATCGAACAATGCTTGCATTACTCATCGCCGCAGTTGCTTTCCCATAATTGGCTTCGATTTGTTTTTTGGCTTCGGTGATAACAGCATTATGGTCACAGCGTGTGCTTGAAACTACAGTTTGCATGCTTTCTCAAAGTCTTGTTTTAGTTTTACACCATATTACTCGTAAAATTTTGCTTGCAATTTACAGGACTGAAGATGCACAAATGACTGACCATAGAAGAATATTGTAAGCTGATAAAAAGCAATGTAGAAAGTGACGGAATGCCGAAAATGCATTTGTCGTGTCTGGTGCCAGGGAAATGAGCAGTGTGGACATTTTCAGCAAAAATACACTTTAACACAGTGTTTTACCACCTTGGGCCACGACCTCCTTGGGGGTCGTTTGACTTTTTTCGGGGGCCGCGAGAGCTTTTGATAAAACTATTCATGATGTCTTCTATATTTTTTATTTCATATATTAAACCACTTTTTGTTGAAGCCAAAATAATAGGATCACCTGGAAGAAATGATAGCCTACTTTTTCATTCAAAATTCTTTAAGTGTGATTATGACCATTACAGTACTGTTATGTTTCGCAACGCACGAATAACTTTTGTGACGTAAGAATGTGCTGTGTTTGTAATTAAATATCTGAATGCGGTAGTTAACTTGGGAGTTAGTAGTAGCTTTCAGTGAGTTGTGCTATGGAATGATATGTATACGGCACGGGTCTCTCTCACTGATGCTGCCATGTGCATGAATTTAATAAATGAGTCTTTGTTCAACATAATGACATCGTAAGTTATTTTTTAGTCATTGTGATTTTCTATTATGCAAACGCAACTGCATTACATATGCCCAGTCGCATGCAGAGATCTGGTGATGCCCGAGCCGAGTGCTTGATTGCATGCCCCCTATTAAAGTAGTGAGCAGTGGCGCGTGGTAGTCACTGTTATTAGATCTACGATGTTTGTGACATCACAATATACTTCATATTCACGTTTGCAAACCAACGATTCGGCGACGTTTGTTGACACAACATGCATATTATTCTACACGCGCTCTCCTCACTCGTTGTTGCACAATGTGTCACTGTATTGAACATAAAACAGAGCCCTCAAGAGAGACCAGTTCATTACTGCAAAAATATCCAGCAAGGCGTCGAAACAGGGGAGTAGAACACTCAGTGCTACGTCAGCGCATTTCGCAACTGCAAAAATATAAGGCTGCGCATTGAAACAGTGGATTAAAACACGCGAAACGTTGCAACAAGGCAGTTCATAATTACAAATATATCAGGTTGGACGAAAGTCTCGTCGAATAGCAGTCGAGAAAAAGATGGTATGGGGCTGCAGGGCCGGATTAGGGAGGGGGGAACGGGGCAATTGCCCCGGGCCCTCCGCTCCAAGGGGGCCCCCGTGATGACATTTATTTGTTTTAAATAAAATATTCGCTTGAAAAATCGTCGTGATTCAAAAGAGATACAAGAATATAACGCTATATTTCGATGTTGCGTTGAGTATCATTAATAATTTTCTGCAAGTTTGAATTTCTGCCAATTTTAGTAATCACTACTGAATATAAATATTTTCGGTTTGGTCAATGCAAATATATTTGAATTTTGCTTGTAACTTTTTCTAAAAATCGTTCTTTGGCATGGGTTTATCTACTCGTGCATCACGCCTACTGCACAAATGTCGCGATAAAGACACTAATTGCGTGCTTCAGCAGCAAAGCTAGTTCTGCTGTGGTTGCTGTTTAGTATCAATGATTCCGTAACTTCTTGTGCCGTCTGTAGGTAGCTGCAACCGAACTACGACCTTTGTTTCGTCATAGGTAACGTATGGTGGAAACCCACTTTTTCACCGATGGCTACTATTCTTGCGTTACATCACAAACATATGAAGCTCGTCAAGCTATTTACACCACATGTTATTGTTTGTCCCGTCAGAAAAGGTTTTTGTTCAGTCGGTTTGTAGAATGTAAGAGCAGAAAGCGAGATCGCAGTGTTTATAAGCTAGCGCGATGCCGAAATCTGAAATGCCATCAATAGGGCCATTCAAAGTCATATTTTTTTCTGTGCATCAGGCAGCTGAAACGAAATTTAAAACAAAATTCGCACCCCTACGAAGTCTATAACAAGAGTTATAAAGTCATAAAAAGTCAAATATTCAATGTTAGGTCATAGTCATATTTTGCATATTTGCAACCTGATTCAATAAGGAAACCATCAAAGCAATCTCAAAATATCGGGTGAAACTACTATATCACTATAGGTCTAAGCTGCATCCTGCAAATTGAACCCACTTG
>JGI24159J19872_10004526_pt1 | contig 17743 bp, 9 predicted proteins | sample Ectturendosymbi4_FD_19872 | JGI IMG/M metagenome (IMG submission 19872) | reverse complement strand
ATGAAAACTTCAGCGAAACACTTTGGCCTAGCGGTTGGGCCCTAGGCCAGGCAACATGAGCCAAAATGACCCTAAAACTACTTCACTTATGACGTCAGTCAGTGGAAATCCGCACCCCCAACCAAAAAATTTTATTTCGAGTGCAATCTACTAAACACGCTGATCCGTTAGAGTCCTTGAACAGCTCTCTGGCATAATCGACGGAGGAGCTAGGGCGTTGGTAAGGCAACCAAAAACTGCTGTTTTTTAGGCCGAAATCGAAGTACGAATATATCGTATGACGGTTCTCGAAGTGTTAAAGGCGTGCAATTTTTGATGAGTTTCCATTTCATTATGTTTATCTACATGTCTGCAGATATTTTACGAACATGTTCATTTGTTATTTTTTTAGGTATACAATACAACAGCCTCAATTTCTTAGCTACCTGTTTTTTCTTTCCTTTGTTGAAAGACAGAAACACTCACTTTATTTTTGATGTTATTACACCTACATTGGTTGGTGCCTAAAATTTTGTTTTCTGCAAAATGACTTTTTGGTGATTAAGATTAAAATTCTCCTTTATCAAGGTCACAACATGAATTAAGAATGGCTATCTGACCTTGTGTCATGCACAGAATTGTCACTAGTGCGATAACAAAGTTTTGTAAATACATATCTTCTTCAGATGATACAAAATAGTTGTCATGAAATGACTAAGGGTGTGAGGCAAAACAGAGTATTAGCCATCAAACACAGGTGTTCTGTTTTTTTTATTCATTGTTTTATTCAAGCAAACAGTTTCCCAATGTATGGATTGTTTTATTCAAGCAAAGCAAATAGTTTTCCCAATGTATTCATTGTTTTATTCAAGCAAACAGTTTCCCAAGTTAGGAGCTTCCAGGTGCAATCCTTTGTTTTACTGCGTCCAAGAGTTGCCCTGCATGGTGCAAAATTACACGACGCGATAAAACAAATAATTATGCCTTGCAACTCCTGGTTTGTCCTCAGTGTACACAGGCTTTAAATGTGTGACATTTTGCAAACCGTGGTAGGTAAAATGGTCAGGTCGTGGGCAAAGTTTCAAGTGAGAGGCTTGTATCAATGGGCTGTAAAAAGTCAAAGAGCTGCACCTTAGACATTGGGTGGTGTGCTACATATCAACATGATGGTTAGTGAAGGAATCATTTATTTTTGCTGATTTGCTGTAGATTTTCACAGGCTGCACAGAACCCTGTTGAGGGCCATGTGTTGACCATGGGCCACAGGTCGCCCAGTCCTACCCAATATATAAAACTAAAAGTTTACAGAGGCTTAAAATGGGGGAGCTACTCCAGATTTGCTTTGCTAATATTTACAACTGTCAAAAAGCCTGACTGTTGGTGTGTTTTTACATTGCAATCCTGAAAGTGCAAATTTTAATTCAGTCTAAAAATCGTTGTTATTCCTGTTGACAAATGACAATGTAGTTTTTGTCATAGTTTTGAACTAAAACAAACCCAGAAATATTTTCATGTTATTTCAGCTTTGAGCAAAACTGCAGAGGGAGAATTGACTAAAAAGTTGCGAAGAGTTTCTCATTGTGAGTCATCCGACCTTCTCGCTGGTGGTGAACATGGTGGTCTACTTACTGGTTTGGAGTCACCTCCACTAACACCTCCAGATGATCAACTTTCTCCATATTCTTCCACCTCCAGTGACCTGCATTCCTCTGATGATATCCTTGCACTTTTTGATACTGAGAATATCAGTACAAAAAGTTTCAGTTGCGAGGAATCTAAAAGCATTGGTAATGCTTCTGCTAGTATGCATAATGGAGTTTTGTGTTGATTGCTTGGAGTTTGTTTGGAATTATCTGTATTTTTTCAAATTTCTAAGCTGGCGTGAAATGGTCCAGATATTTTGATTCAGTCTGTGGCGAATCCAAGGGGTTTGCTTCGGTGTTATTTCAAGCCCCCTTGTGCCGAAGGTACTCAGTATTAACGCTGATCAAATATCGAACGCTGTCACTGCAGGTCTCTAGTTGCGGGTGGTTTGGAACAGGCAACAGCAGCATTTCCCTTCTAGTGTTACATTGGTTAATTACGAAACAACCACATCGCTGCCTTGTCGAAACAGCGCCTACGCGATGACCTGAAGCAATCTCTGTTCATGAACAATGTTCACTGATGTGTGCGTCGAACGCGCACGTTTTCGGAGTCTGTTGCTCTGCCGCTCTAGACGCAAGCAAAGCTGTCACAAGCCGATGCACTGTCAGACATGCAGAGTATTTTGTAATAACGTATTTCACTTCATGGCGTGGGGACGCGTCAACCTCAATTTCGATAGAGAGTGCTTGCTCCACAGACGCAGTCGTGCAGGTGATTGTCATCATAAATTTTATGTGTATGTACGTGTGGATAAACAAAAGTTCTTGTTGCTGTACGGTTGACCTTTGCTGGTTGTTCGACAACCTACATGTTTTCATCACCACGTTCGCAGGAACAAACAGCGCTTGTGATGTAAGCCATGCGCTGTGACCAAAAACAAGTGATATCCCGGAAATCTGGTTTGTGTGTGTCGACGATACGACCGGCACCACTATCTAGATGGCTAGTTACGCTATGGGCTACTAGCCAAGTTTGATTGGGTCTTAGGTCATAGAAAATTTGGTTTTATTCTGAAAAGTATGATCAAAAGCCGCCCTCACACGAAAGACCCCTTTTGCCAGGCTAGATGCTCCGCTGGATTCGGTCAAGTAATTGTATAAATGGTGGTTCCTCTGAAGTAATTAAACTACTTGAAACAATGCAATCACGAAGTATGAAATTAATTTATCACTGATCGTTGTTTCATCCTAAGGGAAATGTTGTGCCACCAACAAATTCGGAAAAATTTCACCGACATATATCGGCAATATTTGCGCATGAAAGCCGCTACGCTACCTTATTGTTCTGCATGGAATGTTTGTAAACCCATCTTGCCACTTCGCCTCTGACTGATTAATGCAAACTATCTGTCCTGTTCCACAAATTTTCTGTTAACGGCGCGAAGGCCTCCGACTACATTAAGTAGTATGTAATAGTCCAAAGTAATCGGATCGCTGCGCAATCGCCCCGATAAACCGCTCTATGACATAACATTCGCTCGTAGCTTTTTGAGCGGTAGACAAGATGACCACTTGCGAACGAATCAGGTTATGTGCTGTGCAGGGTTGATATAAAAAAAAACGACCCAAAAAAACACCCATGTTTTTTGAAAAAGTCCACTTAAAAACAACAATAAAACCCACCAAAAACTCACTCTTTACTTTTCCTTTGAAAAATATGCTGTGAAGTAAAAAGTAAAATAAGCAGCACACTTGTACAGTTAACTGTAATTTTTTTGTCAAACAAAACGAACAGCAACGAAATTAAAAAATTTGAAAAAATAATAATTCAAACAGTTTGAGTAAATTCTAATGGTTATCTTCTTCAGTTCTGATAAATCAGTATATTTTAACCAATTTGTCTGCCTTTTCTGCACCTAAAATTTTTCTGATGGTGGGCCATACCGAATCATATGTTGAAAAAATACACTCTGTAGATGCTGAACTAGCAGGGCGTGCACATTTACTTGACGTGAAACTGCAAAGGTTGTGTGCGAGTGTTTTTTTCTCTGTTTGCTGCGTGCATGCTTACCAAGGCTTACCACTTAGGACTGAACTGACCAATAACACCTTGCGAAAGCAAAGCTGGGGTACATTTCTTTACCTTCAATTTTGAATGCCATATATAGGTATAACAAGTTATTAAGGTGTAATTCTGAAAAAATGATATTGCATGGTGAGACAAAAACAATTTAGAATGGGGTTTTCCGTTTTTCTTAAAAAAGGACAAAAGCCTGTTTGTTTTTGAAAAACCCAAAAAAACAGGTGGATTGTTTTTTTGAAAAAAACGGGTTTTTCTCAACCCAGGTGCTGTGGTGGTTGACTGTTTTACTTGACGTTAGCAAGGGCGCCTAGTGAGACAAGGCCTTAAGCGTGCGTCAAAAAACGTGCCACTTCACAGCGAGCAGTGACCCAGATTTGCGCAGAATTCGATGATGTACAGTTTTCATCGTAATGACGTTATGTTTTCTGTTAGTAATGCGTCGCGCATTGTTATTTATCTACTCGTGAGATGTGCATCTGAGCATAGGCACATAGGCCTACACGAAGGAATTTTGTAGGCAACACATGTTTGCCTGTTTGTGGATTCGCTTGCATTCTTGATTTAGAGTAAGACTATTGAATGCAGTAGCTGGAACGATGAAAACATGCGGTAACAGTACATGAAAACATTTCCTGCTTCGAGTACCCATGGTAATTTGTTGCTTAAATATTGTTAACTTACATGCTGCAACTCTGTTTCATGTTCAACCCGCTGGACTACATTTTCCTTTAGTTGAACCCGATTGGTTGAATTGATCACGTGACATGTACAATACACAAAGAGATTAAGGATTTAGGTTTAAGGTTTGCCGTTAGGGTTTAGTCTGCAGTTCACACAACGCAAACAAAAAGCTGCTAACGGTTGGCTAGCACTGAAACTATAGCAATACTTGTCCACCAGACCGAACTGTTACAGACATCACAGTCAACTGAACAAGTCATGCATTCCAAACTTGTCATGTGATCAGTTCAACCAATTATGTTTGGCTGAAGGCAAAATAGCTCCAGGAATGTTTATTTTGATAGATACCGGTTGCGACCCAGCACTCCCGCGCAACTGTGTTGATCATCCAGCAGACTGCAACCTCTTCGAAAATATAAAATTATTAAATTCGCAATAATTCGGCCATCAACTTCAAACCACGATAGAAATTTTGAAACTGTCGAGGGGCGCCCGACGAGACAACCTGTTTCACAGTTTTTTTCGGTGTCCCAACGCCTTAACGTTATTTTTGCATGGAATTGTTTAATGTTTGCGCCAATAAACTCTCTCTATTTTGCCTCATGAGGCAAAATAGACACCGCTTGAATAATGCAAAAATATCAGCATCGGTTATCGGCAATGAAAAATTAAAATCATCGGTATCGACCAAAAAAAAAACTTATCGGTCGAGCTCTACGTACAATAAATGTACGTTTTGATATGTTGAGCATCAATAATATGAAATAATTTTTTCAGAAAAGTGAACTAGATACTTTACCCAGAAGAAATGTGTTGTTTGCGTATTTTAAAACAAAAGTGATTAAGACGCTCTACAACAAAGTAGCAAAAAAATTTTGAAAGCCTGCAGCAAGTATTTGTTTTCCTATTATGGGCTTTAAACCTTCTTCATTTAATTTCACCTGCTTGAAAATGTTATACCTGAAAAGAATGGGAAATACTGTAACCTGGTGAAATTCTCATATAAAATCAACATGAAATAATGGAATTGCCATATGCGTGTACCATTAACTTGCAAATTTGTATTGTGGGATGGTGTTTCACCTTGTCTGTGCCTGTTGAATCTTGTAAAAAGGAGCTTATGTTTTACCAATATTAACTTTTTGTCTTTGGTCGTCCCTCTCCGATTTAAATCTTTTGCGTAGGAAATGAGATGCAATTGCAGTTTCAAGCAAACTGGTCTATCACCTTGTCAAAACCGCCGGAAATGAAATGGTCTTTTATGGGTTCAATCGGCACTGCGACAGTGGATTTTGAATAGAGCCTGGCAGTTGCTATGCTGATGCTACTAAACGAGCTCTCAGTCCACCAGCTGAGAGCTAGCGCCGGCTTATCACAAAAGTCACTGGAAGCGTCAGCTGTAACTCATCCTGCAGTACCTGGATATGCTCAGTGCGGTTTTATATCCCAAACGTAACAAGCCATTTGTGATTGCAGATGGAATGTTAGATTTCATTGAAAACGGATTGGACGATCCATCGTCTTCAAGTAGAGCCCGCAGCCAGTCAAGCGAATCATCTTCATCAACCTCTGCCTATTCCTCCCAGTCATCCACCCCGCCTCCGGGCGCCATCATCGAGACAGATGTCTTTGATCAAGCATTTGCTTCTGCCCATTTTTCTGAAGGACTGAACATGGTATGGGGGAAAAGTCAATGAGATTGTTTTTTTTAAAGAATTTAATTTATTTATGCGTCTGGTGATTTGATTACAGCTGCATGTGAGTAAACGACGAAAACACTTCTCTTGACTTTTTTGCTTGTAAGCTCAGCAGCGATTTTTCCTGATGACGACATTTGCTTGACTAAGCCGCGTTTTAGGCATTCCGTTTCTGTTGCTGTTTTTTACCATTAATATTTATGTCATTAGCAGGGCCGTTTTTGACCTAAAAAAGTTGATAATATGATTTTTTTTCAGAAAATATGACTTCGTATGACCAAACAAAAATATGACTGAGCTAGAACATGCAACTACTGTACAAAAAAGCATTACCAGTGAAAATAGTCATAAGAGATAGCCCCATGGTTTGTTAAAGCCCCACTAAAATAAACGGCTCAAAAGATGTGCAAAACAGATAGTTCGGTTTGAAGCAAATTGAAAACATACATGGACATTGGTTTATTTTTGGGGGGCACCAGGAACATGCATTTTTAGGCAGTGCATTACATTTCATCCAAATAACTTGGTTCAACTACGTCTTTGCCTACATTCACAGCGTGCACAAGTGGGTTCAGTTTGCAGGATGCAGCTTGGACCTAGTGATATAGTGGTTTCACCTGATAGTTTGAGATTGTTTTAATGATTTCCTTGTTGCATTAGGTTGATAATATGCAAAATATGACTTCATGACCTTACATGGAAAATATGACTTTATAACTTTTGTTACGGACTTCATAGGGTTGCGTTTTTTGTTTTAAAATTCGTTTCACAGCTTCCTGAAACACAGAAAAAATATAACTTTTATGATTTTAAATGGCCCTAGTCATCAATGCTGCTGCTAGAAAGAGATCATTTGTGTTTCACATGTACAAATAGGCTAAATCAACAGTCCAACAACCTTGGAACAGAATGAACTAACTGCCTCGTGTTCTCAGTTCAAGGAGTGTTGTTTTGCAATAGAGAAACCAAACTATTAAACAATAGCAAGTATTCGTACAAGGAAATTCTTTACTCTGTTTGTATCACTTATGTTTGGCGTTGCCCCGGAGATCAACTTATAACATCCAAAACAAAATGATTCAGCTTGTAGATTTTTTGCGGAGCTGCACTTGCAAGCTTGCGCACTCGGAGCTGAAATGCTAACTGTAGTTCAGCAAATTTCCACAAAAGATTGTGCTTGAACTATTTTTTTTTCAAAGTTTTTCTCGTGCAATCCACATTGGCGAAAAGTTTGGAGTTCGATAGAAACTTGGAAAACCTTAATGTGCTGGTCATGAAATGAAAAATGCTTAAAATTCAGTTAAAAATGTATTTGTTCTATTGAGCTGGGTGCTTTGCTTGAAGCTCAAAGTCGAACTTGACATACGCTATCTTGAAAAACTTTCGAAGTTCTTAGTGCCAAAAATTTTTATTTACGTCACAAAAATGTTTTTATTGTAGTTTGTAATATTCGAAAAAAATGTTTTGATAAAAAAGATACGGTTTAGATTAAAACTGAATGAAATGCAGTATTGCCAACATATAAGTTTGTTCAACCTTATTTTTTACGAGAGTCGTGCATGTTTTTCCTGTTCGCTCTAAATCATGCGCAAGGTTGCAACTAATGTTGAAATCTGTGCTTTTTGCAATACTGCGTATCGCCATCTTATTTTAGCACGAAAGAATGCGGGTTCGAAGCTGTTGAATTTTCGTATTTTTAAAGGTTGGATGTTTTGTATGAATGCGAAGTATGGAAATCAATCCCTAAGCTTGTAATAAATTACTTTGTAGTCACCTGTCCTTAAAGAAAAACTGCATCTGCACGGTGTTGTTTCGGCCTGTTCAACAGTGTTGTAACTAAGATATTAAGGAGTGCAGTTACTGTTTTGATCAGTTTACCAGAGTTACAATAGCTTTTGTTGCTGCAGCTGAAATGGCTCCTACTCTGCGGGGAAGGTACTCCAACCATAAAAATAAGGAATAACGTTATATTTGCAGCAAGTTCCATGCGTTTCAAGTGATGAAGGATTTTGTGAAAACTCCCACACTACTACAGGCGCAAAAGAAGCGAATCCCGGATCAAGAAAGACTCATGCGAAACTGCGGAAAAACCCTAATCCAAAGCAGATCACTCAGGTAAAGCGTGTCTCTGGCAATCTGTATGGGTCTAGCATCACAACCCAAGATTTTCAAGTGGACGGTTAAATCTGATATCAAGTTTTTAAATGTTTTGTTATATAGAAAGAACTGAAAGCAGATTTGGGTGATCTTGCGTCAAACTGCTGGGTGTTAAAGTGTGTTTGCAAAGGCGTTATAACCTTTGAGTTCAAAGTTTGAGCATTATATCGATCATGTCACGCAGTAAACTGGTATAAACAGGACGCGTCCGGTTCTGGTTGACGCTGAAGCTTGCCTCAAATTTTGGTATGTGGGCACTGTTCGTGCTTCTCTCAGGCACAGCCGCTTTGATTTGTACCTTTGCTGAAAAATTACGTGAATAACGTCTTAACCAGCGTCGTTCACTTCCAGCTGTCATCCCAACTGCCCCTGGTCCCAAGTTCTAAACAATAATCGTGATCGTGCGTTACAATGCAGTACCTTTTCGCGCTTTTCTGCTGGTGAATCCAACGATCCTTGCATGCTTGTTGAATTAACGTACTTCAATCAAGACGCATTCATATATCGAAATGAGGTTTGAGTTATTGTTTGTGTAGGTTAATTTTGAAGATTCGTCGGACTTCGATCGAAAAGTCGCAGAAGCTTTGAGAGAAACAAACAGGTTAATTGCTCATTCATTTTTGACGCAGTGTTATGCGTTTTTCACGAATTAGAAGACACTTCCAGTACTAAAATTTTGGTTCTTAACCCTTTTCCTATCATTCAAAATTGAGTCGAAAGCTAATTGCATGTTTTTCGCCTTTCGTTGATGCTAGTTTCTCCAATAGAGCTTTTTGTACGTGTCGAATATTCTGTCTCATCGAAAATTATCTGCCGTTTACCCAACCGTGGAGTTTGGTTGAAATTTAAGTATTTTGCAGTGAGAATATACGTAATGAGGATTTTTTCCATCGTTTGTCTAACACATTTTTCATTTCTAAAAAGGTTGCTCCGTCTACATAATGTGGAACCTGCGGTTGGTGGACAGAAGAATGAGCAGCAACTCGAAGGAAGTATGTGAACATCAAGTTTCGTTATTGACTGGCGTGCCTTCGCTTGAGACAGCGTTTATTGCTTGAAAGATTAGTGAATGGATTAAGAACGTAACTTTGTAAATCGTCAAGTTTGCTTCGGTCTCTTCCCACGAAGAAGGTATTCTTAACATTTTATTGCGTCGCAGTCCATTGCCACTCCAAAATATCTTGACATATTGCTTAACATCGCACAACATCTCCAAATTTCTATACGCGGCCGCTCCGCGGAGATACAATCAGCATAGCTATTGTTTTGATTAGCACCGTTGTCCTCTTATCGTTTTTCTTCATTGAACCGTGATCGTCTTGGACCTTGGTCCGAACATACTACTGTATTTCGCCAAGTTGACCAAAAATTCAACGACCACAGTGTTGTGAAAAAAAGACAAAAAAAGCTGTGAACTGAATGACGGTGATGATTACCTTGTGTGATAACGACGTGATGGCAAAAAATGTTGGTTCGGCTTAGTTGTCTGCAGCAGATAGTTTCGCCCTGGCCGTTCGCACACAACTGTTGTAAACAGAAGAACGATGATCTCTTTTCAATATTGCAGTGTGGTGGAAACTCGGATCAAGTATAAATTCCCAAACAAACGTCACCGTATCAGCGTAACAGGCCGCATCAGTGGAACGCGCACACTTGAGTTTGCGTTGCGGCCACCAACATTAGTAGTAGTTGAGCCATCTGCCTTGTTTGACACCCACTCAACGCAGCGCTGCAGAGTGCTCCAATTGCCAACACAGTGTACTACTATTAACGTTCTACTCTTTATTTGACAGCGACTTCCAGCATCAGTGCTCCGAGAACGATTGATTTGAAAAAGCTCTGCGACAAAGTTATCCTCCACGGAAAGCAGCCCAATGAAGGTAAATCAGTGTTTTATCTCAGACAAATTTTGTCGCTGTTTCAGTAACAACTTTTCTCTGTCTCGATAAAGTTGCAGGAGATAACGCCACACACCTTCAACCGCTTTGTTTAATGCGCAATTGTTAATACGGAAGCAACGTAGATGCCACTAGCCGAAGAAGTATCAACGCAAGTAAATAAAATATCAAACTCCTCGTTGCAACTACTTGAGTTGTTAAAGCGCGTAACCCCACAACTGACCCAGCACCCACTTTGCACTAAATCACATACTAATGATCAGGCATGTGTCAGGGACACACCCTGTCTGTTCCAGTGTTTCCCAAATGGACGTCACACTTTTGACGATTTGGCTGAGAGCTGTGAACTCCTTCAGTAAAACCAGTTTATACGGTTCAGGGTTGAAAAAAAACCAACCCACCTGTTTTTTTTTGTTTTTTTCAAAAATACCCAGTTGTTTTTGGGTTTTTTAGGAAGAAACAAGATTTGGTTCTTTTTTTAAGGAAAATGGAAAAACCTTATTCTTAATTGTTTTTATTGTATCATGCAATATCATTATTTTCAGAATTACACAATAATAACTTCTTATACCTATTATGCCATTCAAATTTGAGGGTAAAGAAATGCACCCCATCCTTGTTTTTGCAAATTTTTGGTCACTTCACTCCAAAGTTTGGCAAAAATGCGCACAGCAAATAAAAAAAAAACATTTCCACACAAACTCTACAGTTTCATGTCAAGTTTATTTGCATGCCCTGCTAACTCAGCATCTATAGCAGGGATCACCAACCTTCTTGAAACTGAGAGCTACTTCTTATGTGCCGATTAAAGCAAAGAGCTACCAGTTTGATGCACGCTTCTGAAATAAAAATGTTGTTCATTTTACCTTTAATGATTTTAGTATTAACAATTAAGATATTCCGCAATGTGAAGACACTGATCATGCTAATGTTATTTTTAGAGCAGGCCCGCGGGCAGTAGCGTAGCCAGCCTGAAAAAATTTTTTTTGAGCCAAATATTTTGACTTTCAGCGAACAACAGTATTTTGTTTGTGACAACACCTCTCAAAGCGCAAAACGACAAGAAATTCTAGAATTTTGAGGGCCATGCCATTTGGCTAGGCCTATGCCCGCGGACAACCTGCTTGGTCCTTGCGGGCGACCTGGTGCCCATGGGCACCACATTGGTGACCCTGATTTTCAGAGTGTGTTTTTCAACATATGATTTGGTATGGTCCAAAATCAGAGAAAGTTGATAGATGCAAATAAGGCAGAAATATTGGTTAAAATATACTGCTTGTGCAGAGCTGAGAAAGATAACCATTACAAACTGTTTAAATTTTTTTCAAATCCATCAAATTTCGTTGCTGTTCGTTTTGCTTGATTAAAAAAAGTTGTGCAAGTGTCCTGCTTATTTTATTTTTTACTTCTAAGTAGATTTTTTCAAAAAAAAACAAAAAGTGGGTTTTTTGGTGTGTTTTATTGGTTTTAAGTGGGCTTTTTTTAAAAAAACCCGGGTGGTTTTTTTTTGGGTCGGGATTTTTTTACAACAACCCTGATACTGTTACGTACAAGTGGTCTTTACTAGAAAAGTTTATCATCGGCCAAAAACCATGAATGTTTCATGCAACTTATAACTTAACCAATTGACATTGCGCAACAATCAAACTGTCTGACGAATGGAATTGTGTGCAACAAGCGCTGGTAAGGACGGGTTGATTGCATATAATGGGCATTAGGTGGAAAAAATATGAAACGATTGTTTACCAGGCATCGAAATATTCAGCAACAGTTTTGCCAGATGGCGAAATGGGGCACTGGATTCTGAAAATCTGGTGAAATTTGAAACGACTTGGTGACAATTAAAAGAAGCTTGGAACTAGTGGAAAATCAGGTTAAATTTTACAGCATTTTCCAATGCATGAAAAAAAAAATTTTTTTCCACACGAAATCCAGTCAACATTTTCTTTTTCAACATTGAATTTGCCAACGCTGTCTATATAACTGTCATTACAGATTAGCTCATCCTGCAGTGTCGCGCTCGATTTGTCGTCTTTTGCAAGCTAGAACACGACAGAAGGTAGATTGGCATTTCGCTATTTTTCTTTTGTCTTGTACATACAAAGACCATGAACCCCCCAAAATCATTCTGTGGACCCCCGGTTGGAAACCACTGGCTTGTTCCGTTCCATCCCGATTTGTAACTACTTTAACAGAAGAGAACAAGGACGTGCGTTGTGTAATTCACTCTTGGACATCTCTGTGCGTGTGTGCGATCAGGTCGGAATAGTCATGAGAAGATGGAATGCGTCGCATTACGTCACGTGACTGCTGCGGAGAAGCGAAAGTCAGGAGACCTCCCGCTCGGCCCTCACAAAAAGCTTGTGATACGAGCCGACAACAGCGCACTGTCGCCACCCTTTCCTCTGGTAACAAACGGTAATGCACCGGTCACTGTGTTGACGTCGCCTCAGTCAAGTCGAACCGGACAAACTGGATCTATTTTGAAGGTGCTTAAAGTATTTTGACTTGATCTTATTACTGTTTTTAAAAGTATTCCTTCTATGGTGCTAGTATGCTTTCTCTCATTTTTTCTTGACGTCTACCTTTTTTCTGCCGACGTTGATTCTCTTTTTCGGTTTGTCATTTTTACCGGTGTTCGTAACCAACTGGCTTGCCAAGCTTGAATGTCAGCCATTGATTTTGAGGTGTTCACGTTCTTGGGTTCAATGATTTTTGTCACTTTAGTAAGGGTTCCAACATGTCGAAAATTTTCTGTCGCATGGTTCTAGATTGTTTATTAGCAACAACTCAGCAAAATTTGAAAACGGACGTATTGAGGTTCCGCGAATATTTTCATTTCTATTTTCTCCGACCTTCGGTGTCAATTTTTCAAACGTCGGTAATTTCTTATGGCGGCGAACTATTTACCTCAAATTAGGAAAGTAGCTCCAAGCGCGTTGTTGTCTGGGGTCACGCTATCAGCAATGACTGGGGGTATCTCATCGACGGTCGATTGATACGGTTCCTGGTTCGCTGTCAAGCACCAGGGTTTGTGAGTGAGCTGTCTAACCCGCTGTCAGTCTTCAATCCATTCTGAGCGTGCTCAATTGCTAAGCACAGACTGCGTGCGTGAAGGGTTTGTAATGAAGCGAATGTCAAGCATCTATAGGTTGGCTCTTTAATCTTTAGCTCTCATAGACAAGTAAACATAGAATGTAGCACATCCCGTTATTGGGATTCACCATAGATGCGATCAAAGTGTAAGTTTGGCTGTAGCCTCATCAAGGAGGTATTGGCCTCAGGTCTCATGTATGCAGTGGGTGGACTCAACGTTAACTCAATCTAATGCTCGCGATCGTATCCGTTATTCGTCGTTTTACAGAACGCCGGGCTTTGCTCAGCGTAAAACTTACGCAATTAACAAAACGCGGCCTGGGGGTTTCCTTAGTCGATGTGCGAAACCCACGCTTAAGCTTTCATATCGTGGAAGCGCATTTGTTAGAATATTTTTGGGAAATTTGTCTGATGCTTAATACATAAGGTTTGTTCTTGCGAAGGCGTTGGTTGCGAACGCAGTTTCGAAAGTAATTTACAGCACTCGCAAAAATTTGTTGCCGCCCTTTGTCGCCCCCTATGCCTGGAAGAGTAACTACATTTTGTTTTTTTTCAGCAGGTTTGCGTACTTTGAGAAGTTTATGCAGCCTTGGTTAATTTCCGGCTGTGTGCGGCCAAGATTGACTCCATGAGTGCCGACTGTTGTCATAGAAACTGTTTTGCAGGTCCCGTCAGCTGCAGTGGACAGCACTTCTACTGCACAAGTTATTATCAAGGAAGAATTTGTCAGTTCTGGCTTAGTCCTGCCATGTGATGCTCCCAAGGTCATTAGTGTTTCATCGAACGCATACGTGCCTCGTAAAAATCCTCAGGTGTGTGGGTTGATGATGCTGTGGACCGATATGTCAGTGTTTTTCACTTAACTCTGTGGACGTCCATTATTTTCATTCAGTCATTACTATAGATTAGAAGCATTTGGAAATGTACAGTGTTTGGTGCCCCCGATTTTTCTTTCGAGTTGTTCCTATATATTGAAATATTGAAAGTGAAGCAGGCTACTAAACAATCACTTAAAGTTTGCTAGAGTGCTTGGCAACTTTAATGGTGAATTGCTATGCTAACAGTAGCTTACGTGACGGTGTCTTATCTTTGTCTTGTTTTAGTAAAAGTAAAACTAAAGAATTACCAAAGAAACGACCAAAACTTGACCAGTCACAGCATGATAACATGTGAGATGCTGCTGCATATTTCGACATTCAGCAACAAAAACCGTCGAACAAAAAACATTGTGTGCCAACAAACGGACGGTTCGGTAACCTTTTCAGACTACTACGTCACTTCATGGGGGCTAAAAGGCACACTAAGCCAGAAAAAACAAGCTTTCCAAAGACGGGTTGTTTCAGTTTATTATAAGAGTCAGACACGAAATTCATTGAAGACATACATGGTCGGCAAAATAGCTGCGCAACGCAGTTTGCCGAAGAAACTGGCGCAGAACATTGTTTTGGTGACAGCTTGATGTGAGCGCACAGGATTCGCTGACGCTATTGCTCAATTGCTCTACGCTTGGGTGAGCAGTTGTACACATCAGCTCGCTTCATTTACATGTCACATTCGAGTTAGGACCCATGCCAATGCCGGGTAGGATACAAATGCGCTGTAACTTGCATCAGAACAGAACACTGCGAAACCGCATACTCGTCGCAAAATAAAATGCTATTGTAGCGGGCAAGGAAATGAGGTAAATACAACAATCAAGCAGCATCAAAGCTCTCACCCATACATTGTTTGCCTTTATTCAAATATAAAGTAGTTCAGTGATAAATCTGACGTCGCATCATCTTGGAGACAGATCATCTTGAAGATGACTTCAGCAACAGAGTGTCGTTAAGATGATTGCCCGTGAGCTACGAGCGCAGCTTGCTCTTACGAAAGTTCATCGTGGAAAACAGCTGTTCGCACGAGTAAATGCTGCCAAACATTGCAACTGCAGCAAAGCGCCACATCAACAATATCAACTCGACGGCAGCATTTCAAACCGTGAACGATTAAATCCTCTGAAATAAACGCTAAAAGCACCAGCCACCTACACATGAACAGACGTAAAGCACGCGCTCAATCGGTACGTTCCACAACGTTTGGAAGCCAGGCACCCAACAGTGGAAGGTGCAGAACACCAGCACCACTAATGACTAAGCAACCCAAGCCTACCCGCCACCGCCCGCAAACAAAATCTGCAGACATTTTTATGAGTCGTTCTAATATGCACGAATTAAGACATTGTGACGTAAAACAACAGTGTAAGGTTGGGAAAGAAACATGATTTCGGGATTGTATAAGCACAGAACTGCAAGTGCAATAGAGCAAACGCAAAAGGAATAATAGAATGCCAAAGGATGAGTTGGTCTTGCTTTGGTGCCGTAGCAAGTGCAGTTAGGCCTGATGCAATAATGATTAGGAGTGCGTCAGGTGGGTCTGGAACACTAGCTAGATTCTATTTGAATAAGGACTGAGGATGCGTAATTTTACGTGACATCGATTTCCTATTAAAGTTTTGTTGATCGATTCCTTGCTTACACCCATCGTGGAGAGTACTTACTTGAATAGCTAGGCCGTGTGCGGCTTGAAGGTCACAGTTTGACGATCCCTTAAGTTTTACATTGATTTTTTTCAGTGCGAAATTCCCATCAACCAAACTCAGTTTATTTCCGTTGGTGAAAATGATGTCGCAAATTCTGGAGGTCTGATTGTCTCTAGCCAGTTGCCTGGGCAACCCGGGCCACCATTGTCTTGCCATTCGGGTGGTAAAGTCGACACTCCTGCGGGTAAGTTATGGGTCATATTGCGCTGCGCCTGTGGTCAGTGATGTAAACCAGAGCGTTTGTTCATTGGTCCGGGTTTGCTATTGCGATGGAAATTTATTGTGGGATTCAAACGGCCAAAGATGGTTTTCATGCTGCATTTGATTCGTTTTATGGCAACTGGTTTAATTTATATGTTCACTGCGTTTGAAGAACAGGAAGTTTGTACCTACTCAAAATCGCACTTCTTCATTGTGCTGAAAGTAACATTTTTTTCTGCATCGTATGTCTTCGTATGTCTTCCCAAGCTAAGCAGTGTTACAAGTTTAGTTCGGATTATTTCGCTTCCGCAAGAAAGTTCTCTTGCATAACATCTGTTGTTTACAAAACCCATAATTCTATCCTTTAACGTCTCGTCAGAGTGAAACGTATGCTTGCCCATGCAAATTGGCTTTTGCTTTTTGCTGTAGCAACAATTCCAGACAACTCAAACAGGCATTGGGTGTCAAAAATTTGACTGTGTCCTTCATAATTTTCAGATGGTGTTTGTATCTTTTGCACAACTAATTTTTTGTAACCTGAAAGACTTTTCTTAATCACACAGAAATCTTCTGTGTTATTTATTGTTACCAGGTGGCCCGCCGTTAATAAAACTTGTGTCAAACGGCCAGAAAGTGTTCCACCCGCACGGCACAAAATCGCCTCCTAGACTTCTTCCGTCCTTTGGAAAGCATCAGTATGAAACTAAGCCAGAAAGTAAAGGGAGTTCTTTGGTTTTTGTCTGTCTGCAACGTGTACTTCTGTGTATCTGGCATTTGCATGTTTAGAACTGGTGTCAATCATTCATTTCTTCTTTAAAACGCGTTGGTAGCTCAGGCAACGAACACGCTGGAAAATTGTGGCCTGATGCAGGGCCGGCTTCAGACGAAATTGGGCCTGATGCTGCAGTGCATAAAAGGTCTATAATTCAGTGGTGTATGAAAGGCCTATATTTTTCTGCAAAATCAATTACTGTGAAACCGCCTGTTTTTATCTGGGCCTATTTTAGAATTGGGCCTAATGCTGCAACATCAGTAGCAACCGCCTTAACCCATTAATGCCGGTAATTCAAAAAACTTTGAATTTTTCGGTTCTGCCGTAATATGTTATTCAAGATGATCTCCTCAAACTGGTTTGAGTTTGATTTTCGTGAAATTCATTTTCTAAAGCGCTTTTTTTGGCCGTATGATATATCATACGCTGGGCATTTATAAGAGTGTCAGCTACTATTTTGGCCTATTTTGAATCGATATTTCAAGGATATGCACAGGCGCAACTACCAGTTTTAGCACATTTTAATGAAAAACGAAGATTTTACCCTGCAAGGACCGCAAAGCCACTGTATCGGCTTTGACTTGGTCCAATCATAACTTGCCGACCGGTATAGCAAGAGGGCTGTTCAAACCCTCTTAAGAAGCAGAAAGTCTTGTGGGATCGATTTTTATAAAATCGGGCACTTCTGGGTTTAAAACTTTTTTCGGTGTGACGTCACGACTGGGGGAGGTTTGGAGATTTGTGGATGATTTAATTAGGGCCTAAGAAAACGAGTAGCAATTTCACCGTTTTCTTCTTTTGAAATAAACCAACTTAATATCGGCATCTGTAGAGCTTTTGGTTGGCCATTTAGCGTCAGTGGTTGGCAAGTTCGGCCAAAAATCAAGAATTAAGTAATCCTAGTAATCCTCTCGGCCAGTGTTTTTCAACCTTTTTTGCATCACGGACCACTTTATGCAATAAAAAAATTTTGGGGAACACCAAACAAAATTTTATAATCGCAATTATGATG